>Ga0255776_10001378_pt1 | contig 27522 bp, 15 predicted proteins | sample 071ome_19_FD_179974 | JGI IMG/M metagenome (GOLD analysis project Ga0255776, IMG submission 179974) | Coastal salt marsh microbial communities from the Groves Creek Marsh, Skidaway Island, Georgia - 071413AT metaG (version 2) | ecosystem: Environmental > Aquatic > Marine > Intertidal zone >... | reverse complement strand
TTGTATTAATGAATACCGATTATCCTGATGGGTTACCGAAATCACTGACGGGCATGGGGATTCATCTGGTCCATGCCCATGGCAACCACGAAGCCGACTTTAAGCAAGCCAATCTGGCGGGCGCAGAGCACATTCTCATTCTGGCGAAGGATGAGTACGTCGAAGATTCAGACAGCCTGTGTTTTGACCTCTGCTATCGCATGAAAGAGCATGGCCTGGCTTATCGTGTCATCGTTGAGTGCGTTGAGGACGAAAACCGTGTGCGTATTAAGCGTCTGGGCGTGAAGTCCGTGATTCGTCCGATTCGTTCTTACCCTGAAATCCTGGTAAGGGCGATGGAATCTCCCGGGGCAGAACTCATCATCGAAGACATGTTTACCCACGATCAGGATCACTTCCTGCGCTTCCCTCTGTGGATGGAGGGCGATATGTGGCGCGATGTGGTCGCTAGTATGCAAATGGCGAACATCGGAACTCCATTGGCGTGCATTAGCAAAGAAGGGGACGTAAATATTAATCCATCAGGCAACGAGCGCGTCTACGGCCAGAGCGTGATTATTCTGGTGAAGACCAGCAGCACGCCAAGCGAGAAAGAAGTTCAGGAAGCATTCCGCCGTTACATGGCTGGTGAGATGAGCGCCTGATATTCATCGTCGCTGGACAGTCAATTTCCGTTTCACAGTGCGCCTGAATTTCAGGTGCACTGATACGCTTAGCGACTATTTTTTTGATCGTGCCCCTTTCTATTCCCCGTTTAATCACTGCGATTATCTTATGTGATCCTATATAGACGGTCTCATGCCTGAGTAAACTTGGAGCGATGTCTGCGAGCAGCGTGGTTCAAGGTCGCGCTGATTGTCAGGCTCCCCTTGGTCTAACTCACGGCTCTGATATGATAGAGCATTAAAGGTTTCGTGATATCACGTTACGACGTTCTGCAAGATGGCGAAATATAGGATGCAGTAAACCGGTGATACACACTTTAATTTAAGTGTCTGAACACACAGGGCGCAATTCGCCGGGTAGAGTAAGTAACCGCACCCGTCGTCCAGTATTGCTACGAGATTGCGCTACGAGACAAGGATGACTCTTATTATGATGAAACATTGGCTATTTTATGGCTTATCAATCAAGGGAAAGTTGGCACAGGGGTTTGGACTGCTTCTTTTTGTTGCCATTTTTTCCGTTACCATGCCTCCTCTTTATTCTGTTCTTAATTCCCATTACGAGTCGTCTTCATGGGTTCAGGTGCCCGCGACGCTAGCAAGCCTCACCATCGATACAGAATTTGCAGTTGCTAAAGCCACTAAAAAAAGCACTTACTCTACTCCTGTCTACCGTTTGGAAGGTCGCTATTACTACCACTATGCAGGGCAACAGTTCAGTAGTACGAGTATTAGTTACTACCGGGGGCACGATAACATCGGCCAGTGGCATTTCAATACCAAACAGCGTTTGCAAGAAGCCTCAATCGAAGGGGAGCTGACGGCTTGGGTTAATCCTAAACAACCTCAGCAGAGTTATTTAGTGCGTGAGATCCGAGTGAAGTATTTTGTCATGGGTACTGCGTTATTTACCCTGTTTTCAAGCATTGCTCTTGCCTTTGTTGTTGTTCCTCGTTTGCTAGCTCCTCGTGGTGTCGACTCTCTTGGGCGAGTGTACCCTCAGCGTGACTCTCATCTTTTGATGTTTGTTTTGATGTCGGTTGGAAGTGCCTGTATCTGGATACCTTTATCGGATATAGCAGTCGATGGATTTTCTAATGGTAACCTGGGTTACTTGTTCTTCTTATTTTTCCCCGCTTTCACCTTGGGGTTTGGTATTGCTGCGGGGGTTCGCTTCCGACAACGACGCACTTTAGGGGATGTCCCTGTTCTTCTAAGTCCATGTCCAGGACAAAATCGTGGAGATATTGGTGGGCAGGCATTTTTACCGTCTCCGAGCCCTTGTCGTTTTTGGAATATCACGCTGCTCTGCGCGGAGAATCGTGGGAGCTTTGGCAAAGAGTCTAATAAACGTCAAATCTGGCGTGGTGCTCAAATCGTAGAGGCCGATGAGAATAACCTGCTGACATTTGTCTTTCAGCCCACGGGGGATGTTCCGGCGACAGGTAATGATGGCAGTAACGGTGCAGTTTGGTATCTAACGATCGAGGGTCAACACGCGGTGAGGCCTTGCCGAAGGGAATATGTGATTCCAGTTGAGCAAGGAGCAAAGAAAACTACTTTTACTACAACTGCAATACAAGCAACGAGTCTTTCATCGGCTAATACTCAGCATGTTGAGGTGCAGAGTGATAAGTATTATTCATTAACCCGCACAGGAGATAAGTTCGTCATCGAGAGCTCAGGAATTCGTCAATGGAGGGACGGTAGTGGTTTGCTGCTTTGGGGGGCGCTTATTGTTGTCGTAGGAATTGGTTTTTCTATGATCGATGATTCTGTGTTTCAGCTTGCTGGCATGGTTGCTTTGGGTATATCGATATTAACTATCGGATATGCCGTTGTATTGTTGGGACGTTCCCTACGAGCCCTAGTGATGCAAGATCAGGTTGTAGTGGAACGGCGCTGGTTGGGGCTTAGGTTGTGGCAACGTCGTTTATCCTTCACTAGTCCAAGTCAGGTTAAATCTGTCGCAGTGACTTGGGGAGCAGGGATAGATCAAGAAGATCATTACTTTGATGTGCGTCTTGAAGTCGGTGGGCAGACTTTACCCATCGTGCAGCGCATCAAAGGAGCAAATCAATCGCGATATCTCGTTGATGTGCTCCGTAATATGGAATCATGAATAGAATGTATGTCGTCTTCGTATTGGCTTTAGACAACAAGTAATAGGAGAACAATGTGATAAGGATATCGCGTAATCAGCGCACAATCGCAGAGGCCGCTGCTGTCGCCTTGGTGTGTATTAGTGTGGCGGTGTTTTTTTGGTCGAAATCGGCTTGGGTGACACTTCAATTACACGCGCAAACGCAGGATTGGGTGAAGGTGCCTGCCACCTTATATGCGCTTGATGTGGTGGAGGCTTCCGGTGAAACCACCACCTATTCATTGCAGGGCCGTTATGGTTATGAATGGCAAGGGCAGTCGTATACCAGTCTGGACATCAGCCTCGAGTCCAATATCGAAAATAACGATGACTGGCATTGGTATATGTGGGCCGCTCTGAAAAGTAGCGACGAGGATGGCGATCTGATGGCCCGGATCAATCCTCAGGCCCCGCAGCAGAGTACGTTGCTCTCTCGCCCACGTTGGGATCGATTGATTTTCGCCTCGACATTTCCGTTATTTCTCGTCTTTGTGGGCGTGATGGTGTTCGCCGCTGGGTGGTTTATCGTGCGCTTACGATCACCCAGGAAGACTCCCTGTGATGTGACGAAACACGGCGCTGAAGTCAAAGACGGCGTTGTGTATAGCAATGCCAGAATGGCGCCTTGGTGGTGGGTGTTTGGCAGCGGCACCATGGTAATACTTTCTGTGCCCGGCATTGCTGCAGCCATGATGCCGTGGGGCAACAGTCTGCCTGATGTGTTGACGTTCTCGATGCTGACGTTTGCGGTGTTGATGGCGTATCTGGCCAGACGCAGTCATCAGAAGTGGCTCTATTATGGCGATACGCCGCTGATCTTGAGTCCATTTCCGGGACAACACAACGGTCACCTTGGTGGGGAAGTCTGCTTTCGTCGAACCGGACTGCAGGCCGACTGGAAGCTACTGCTTCAGTGTGTGCATACGAGTCGGAAGAGCGATCGGGAACACAGTAATAAAAGTATTTTGTGGCAATCCGAAACCCGCCCGGAAGTGGTGGAAGAGGATGGCGAAACGCGAGTGCGGTTTATCTTTGCCTTGGATGGCAGTCAGCCTGCGTCGTCGGATAAGCACAGAATTACCTGGCGCTTAACGCTGATAGGGCCGACGGTTCCAGTGAATTACCAGCGGGTATTTGAAGTGCCCGTGGTAGAGGGTGACGCGTTGAGCGAGTTGGCCCTGAGTGAAGCGCATCGTAAAGCGGTGTTTCAGGAGCAGCGTGAACAGGCTCAAGAGTCTTTGTCAGAGGATCTTGAAATTACAACCTCGGCCGCATTGACGGCATCGGAACCTGTCGAGGAGCTTAGTCAGCAATCCAGTCAGCCATCGGTAGCGCAGTCTCTGGACCAGTCTCTGGAGCAGGCTCAAGCGCAGTCGGAGCACATGCACATCCACAGTCGGGCTGGCCGACATGGATTGGCCGGAGTGATCATGACGTTGCTCGGGGCTGTGGTTCTGATCTTTGGCCTGTCCGCGATAAGCGATGTACTACTGGGTTCGCTGATGGCGTTTGCGGTTGGTGGTGGCTTTGCCGGCTTAGGGTTATGGATGCTTGGGCGATCGCTGGAAGCCACTGTGAGGGCGGGGCGAGTCGAAAACACGCGTTACTGGATGGGCATACGCCTGTGGCAAAAGGACGGATGTTTTACGTCTGCAGACCAGTTGCTGTTGGCGTCGGCTGGCAGTGCGACCATGAATGGAGAAACCCAGTTATTCTTTAACATCGGCATCATGGATGACGACGCGACGCTCTGGGTGGCTGAGCAGATTGAAGGCGAAGAGGCCGCCAAGCTTATGATGGAGCAGTTGAGCCAGTTATTGGTGCCCGATGAACTGATCTGATGACCTCATTCATGCGTTCCGTTAAACTTAGACAAAACTGATACAAGATGGCGGCACTGATGCCGTCTTTGATGCGTGGAGTCCTTGTGAACAAGCCCCCTTTTGGTGTTCTTATCGCCAACCTCGGTACCCCGGAAGCCCCAACCGCGAAAGCGGTAAGAGCCTATCTTCGTGAGTTTCTTAGTGATCGACGTGTCGTGGATGTGCCCCGTGTGTTGTGGTGGCTGATTCTGAATCTGGTCATTCTGGTGATACGGCCTCCGCGAGTGGCCAAGGCTTACGCGAAGGTCTGGGGGCCTGAAGGTTCGCCGTTGATGACCATATCGCGCGCGCAGCAGCGAGCCTTAGCGCAGGCACTGAAAGCCGAATACGGTCAGGAGATTCCTGTGTCGTTGGCCATGACCTACGGTAAGCCGACGATGGAAGAGGCCGGCCGGGAGTTGCGCAAAGCCGGCGCTGAACGTCTGGTGATCTTGCCTATGTATCCCCAGAATTCGTCCTCTACGACGGCGGCTGTACATGATCGCTATGCCAATGCGATGGCGCCGTGTCCGCACGTCCCTGCCGCGCGTTGGATCACGGATTATCATGTGCATCCGGGGTATATCTCTGCACTGGCCAATTCAGTGCGTGAGTACTGGGCGGAACACGGACAGGGCGATCGGCTGATGATGTCATTTCATGGCATTCCACAGCGTTATGAAGATCGTGGCGACCCTTACCCAAGTCAGTGTCGTGCAACCGCCAAGGCGCTGGCCGAGGCGTTAGCGCTGACCGACGATCAGTGGATTTGTAGCTTCCAGTCACGCTTTGGTCGCGAAGAGTGGGTGAAGCCCTACACCGACCATACGCTGGAAGATTGGGGTAAGGCAGGCGTTGGGCGAGTCGACGTAATCAGCCCGGCATTTGCAGCCGATTGCCTTGAGACTCTGGAAGAATTGGACATGGAAAACCGCGAGACCTTTATTGAGGCAGGCGGCAAAGATTATCACTACATTCCTTGCCTGAACGACCGGGCAGACCACATTCAGATGATGGTGGATCTGGTGCGCGAAAACACGGCGGGCTGGCACTGAGTCGGGATCGTTCAACGCAGACAATCGACCATGACATAAGCAGGAGATGAGCCGAGATGCATCGCTTACCGATTCAAGAGTGGTCAGTCTGGCTTTCTGTTTGATGTCATTTAAAGTTCTTTGAATGTTGGCTGGGATCATGGCTCTGCCCTGAGCTTTGTGACACCATGCAGTCACATCCTGGGAAATTGCATTATGAGTGAACAGCCAAGAATTCTGACCGAGATCCGCGATCACATCGCTTGGGTTTACCTGAACCGACCTGAAAAACTGAACGGCCTCGACATGGCCATGTTTCAGGAGATGGTGGCGACGGCCAAGCGCCTGCGCAAAGATCGTAGCGTACGCGTGGTGATTCTTGCCGCTAAAGGAGAATCCTTTTCTGCGGGGCTGGACTTTAAAGCGGTCAGTAAAAACCCATCTATGATCCCTAAGCTGTTTTTAAAATGGCCCTGGACCCGGATGAATCTGGCGCAGCGTATTGCGCACTGTTGGCGTGATCTGCCGGTGCCGGTGATTTGTGCCATTCACGGTAATTGCTTTGGTGGTGGCATGCAGATCGCGTTGGCTGCGGATTATCGGATCGCCCGCGCGGATGCCAACCTGTGCATCATGGAAATGAAGTGGGGTCTGATTCCTGACATGAGTGGCATGGTAACCTTGTCCCGACTGACTCGTGTGGATATCGCTCAGGAGCTGACTATGACTGGGCGTCAGTTCAGTGCAGAAGAGGGCCATGAATACGGTCTGATTTCGCGTCTTGCTGATGACCCACTGGCGGAAGCCGAGACCCTGGCACGCACCATTGCTGAAAAATCGCCGGATGCTGTTGCCGCGACTAAGTATTTATTTAAGAAAACCTGGAAAGCGGATACCAACAAAGCGCTGCGTTGGGAGCGTTGGGTGCAGACCCGGTTGTTGGGTCGTGAGAACCAGCAGATTGCGATGAAAAATGGTCTGGCGGGTAAAGATAAAGCGCCGAAACCATTTCAGAATCGATCCAGTTTTCGTTGATTAAACAGGTACTGACTCACCTTTCTCGGATGAGTTTTTCCACGATAGTCGTGGTTCCCCGGAGCGGATCGGACTCCTGTCCGAACGCCTAGTCATCAGGCCATCGCGCTTCCGGGGCGGCGTCATAAAAACGCAATTTTGTTAACGTTTTATGACGCCTCTTAAACTTCCCAGAGGTTTCTCTTTCGTTTTCTTTTTTTCTTTTGGAAGCTTCTATCTAGCTTGCCAGCTGGGCTGCTATCTAATTTTCTAATTGCGCTTCAGGTTTGTGATTCTTGCGAGCACCAGTCATCGTCGTTTATTTAAATCCGGGCTTTAAACGTTATTGCTCGCCCAGAAAACCGCCCGTCTGATGCGCCCAGAGTTGCGCATAAATGCCACCCAACGCCAGCAACTCATCGTGTGTGCCTTGCTCGGCAATCTTACCTTGATCAAGCACGATCAGACGATCCATGGCGGCGATGGTGGAGAGTCGGTGCGCGATCGCAATCACGGTTTTATTTTCCATCAGCTGATATAGGCTCGCCTGAATGGCGGCCTCAACTTCGGAGTCCAGTGCGGAGGTGGCCTCATCGAGAATCAGAATGGGCGCGTCTTTTAATAGCACCCGGGCAATGGCAATACGCTGACGTTGTCCGCCGGACAATTTTACGCCGCGCTCGCCTACCTGGGCGTCGTAGCCACGATTGCCTTCGGGATCATGCAGGCCCTGAATAAACTCGTCGGCTTCGGCTTTGCGGGCTGCGCTGAGCACCTCGTCTTCCGTCGCATCCGGGCGACCGTAGAGAATGTTATCCCGCACGCTACGATGCAGTAGTGAGGTATCCTGAGTCACCATGCCAATGTGCGCGCGCAGGCTTTGCTGAGATACTTTGGCGATGTTCTGGCCATCGATAGAGATGGTGCCGCTGTCGATGTCGTAGAAACGTAACAGCAGATTAACCAACGTTGATTTCCCCGCGCCGGAGCGGCCGACTAAGCCAATCTTTTCGCCGGGTTTGATCGATAGAGATAAGTCGTCAAATACGGTGTGGCGTTCGTCTTCCAGACCCGCGTAAGAAAAGTGTACGCCGTCCAGATCAATGCCACCGCCGGGGGCGTGCAGGTCGGGGGCGTTGCTGTTATCCGTGACGGACAGCGGTTTAGACAGGGTGCTCATGCCGTCGGCCACGGTGCCCAGATTTTCAAATAAGGCACCGACTTCCCACATGATCCACTGCGCCATACCGTTAATGCGCAGCGACAGACTGATGGCAATGGCGATGGCCCCCACGGTAATGGCGCTGTCCATCCACAACCACAGGGATGCGGCCGCAATGGTGAAGGCGAGTAAGTAGTTGATCATATTGACCGAGACGTTTAAGCCGGTGGCGAGTCGCATCTGGCGATATACGGTGCTCAGGAAGCCATCCATGCTGTCGCGGGCATAGTCTGTCTCGCGATCCGTATGAGAAAACAGTTTGACCGTTTGAATGTTGGTGTAGCTGTCGACGATGCGCCCGGTCATTAAGCTGCGGGCATCGGCCTGTTCTGTGGCAACGCGTTTTAGCCGTGGGACAAAGTACACCTGCAAGCCGATGTAGATCCCTAGCCAGGCCAGCATGGGAATCATCAGACGCCAGTCGGAAGCGCCGACCATGGCTACGGCAGAGAAGAAGTACACGACGATGTACACCAGTACATCTAAGAGCTTCATGACGGTTTCGCGTACCGCCAAGGCCGTTTGCATGACTTTGGTCGCCACGCGTCCGGCAAAGTCGTTCTGATAAAAACTTAACGATTGCTTTAACAAATACCGGTGCGCTTGCCAGCGGATACGCATCGGGTAGTTGCCCAATAACGCCTGATGTACCACGGCCGCATGTAGGAACACGACCAGAGGCAGGCCGACCAATACCATGGCAGACATCCACAGCAGCTTGCTGCCTTCTTCCTGAAGCAGTGTTTCTGGTGAACGCACGGACAGCCAATCCACCAGATCGCCCATAAAGCTGAACAACATGACTTCGAGTACTGCCATCAATGCCGTTAAACACGACATCACCAGCAATGAGGGTTCGAGCCCTTTGCTGTAGTGGCGGCAGAATTCGTACAAGCCCTGCGGTGGCTGTTGCGGCGCTTCGGGCGGAAACGGGCGGATGAGACGTTCAAAGAAACTGAGCATGGGCAATCCGTGGTCGGTGGTCGCTGCACCTTAGCCGGTAATACTGACAATTGTAAGGTGTGGGCAGCGTCTGATCGGCACAGGGCGAAGGATTGGTGCGTTCATGATAGGGAACAATTCGCTGCGTTCGTAGGGTGATGGGCGTCTTTGCTGCGAGTGTGGGTTTTACTCATCGTCAGGGTAAGAAAATTTCACTGTACTGTTATCATAAAGGCTTTATTGTGGCGCCCAACGACAGACACCGAGCGAACACCTGAGGAGGTAACGAGCCTGATGCTGACCCAACCAGAAGATTACTACGATGCCGACACCTTCGCCCGCATCAAACAAGCGGCCGATCAGCACGACACCCCCATTCTGGTGGTGGATACCAAAACGTTCAGTGATCAGTTAGATCACCTGATGGGTTGTTTCCCGTTTGCTAAAACTTATTACGCGGTGAAGGCAAACCCAGAAACTCCTGTGCTTGAGATTCTGCGTGACCGTGGTTGTAACTTCGATGTGGCATCGCGCTACGAGCTCGATAAAGTACTGGCGCTGGGTGTCGGTGGTGATCGCGTTAGCTTTGGTAACACCATTAAGAAGATTCGTGATATCCGCTACTTCTACGAGAAGGGCGTGCGTTTGTTCGCCAGCGACTCAGAAGCCGACCTGCGTAACATTGCGGAAGCCGCGCCGGGGGCCAAAGTGTTTGTGCGCATCCTGACCGAAGGCTCACAAACCGCCGATTGGCCGCTGTCACGTAAGTTTGGTTGTCACGTCGACATGGCCCTTGAGCTGTGTGTACTGGCTCGCGAGCTGGGACTGGTGCCGTACGGTATTTCGTTTCACGTAGGATCTCAGCAGCGTGACATCGGTGCTTGGGACTCGGCCATTGCCAAGGTGAAGTGGATCTACGATCGCCTGAGAGAAGAAGAGGGCATCGAGCTGAAAATGGTGAACCTGGGTGGTGGCTTTCCGGCAAATTACATCAGCCGTACCAACGCACTGGAAACTTATGCGGAAGAGATTACCCGCTTCCTAAAAGAAGACTTTGGCGATGAATTGCCTGAGATCATTCTGGAACCGGGCCGCTCTCTGGCAGCCAATGCCGGTATTCTGGTGAGTGAAGTGGTGCTGGCCAGCCGTAAGAACCGTACGGACCTGCACCGATGGCTGTACACCGATATCGGTAAATTTGGTGGCTTTATCGAAACCATGGATGAAGCCATTAAGTACCCGCTGTACGTAGAGCGTGATGGTGAGTGTGAAGAAGTCGTGATTGCAGGACCAACCTGTGACTCAGCGGACATTCTATACGAGCAGTACAAGTATGAACTGCCGTTGTCACTGCAGGCGGGAGACCGTATGTACTGGTTCTCTTGTGGTGCCTACACCACCACCTACAGTGCGATTGAGTTCAATGGCTTTCCTCCGCTGAAAACCATCTGCATCTGATCGGCAGCGCACTAACAAAAGAGCCTGGGGGCTTACAGTAAAAAAGCCGGGGGTCTTGTGACCTCCGGCTTTTTTGTGGGCTGAACCAGAGGAATAGGCTTCCTCCGGTGTCTTTATGCAGACCGCTTAGTTGTCGTTCGCTTTTTCCATCACCGCAACAAACATAGTGTCGGTATCGATGTCTGGGGCGCCGACCATCGACTGCGACAGCAGGGTATAGCCGGGCACCTGTTCAAGGAAGGTGGCGACCAGATCTTCGTTTTCTTCAACCAACCAGCTGCAGGTCGCGTAAATCAGACGGCCACCGGCACGCACAGCCTCACTGGCGTGGGTCAGTAGCGTTAATTGCAATGCATTGAGCTCGTTGATTTGTTCGTCGTTGAGGCGGTCTCGGGCGTCTGGATTTCGACGCCAGGTGCCGGTGGCGGAACACGGCGCATCCACTAACACTTTATCAAAGCCTTTCTGACGTGCGACTTCGGCAGGCAGTCGCAATGGCGCATCGCCATTCCACGGGAAGGTACGGATGTTGGCATGACCCGCACGCTTGGCGCGCTTTTTCAGCTCTGCCAGTTTGTATTCGTGCAAATCGGTCGCAACTACGACGCCTTTGCCCTGAGTGGCATCCGACAGAGCCAGGGCTTTACCGCCAGCGCCCGCGCACGCGTCCCAGACTTTGTCGCCACGTTGAACGTCCACGGCGGCACAGATACGCTGGCTGGCTTGATCTTGTATTTCTACTAAGCCTTCTTTAAAGGCGCTGGTCTGGCTCAGGCCAAAGCCCCCGGTGGCGCACAGCCCTGTGCCGTTGATGGCAGCTTCGACGCCTTCGTCTTTCAATGACGCCAGCAGGGCTTTCGGATCCTGATCCAAGCGTGGACGCAACCACAGTGGCGGACGAGTCTGTTGCAGGCTGATAAAGCTCTGGCGTTGTTTGTCAGTCCATTCGCTGCGAGCGGCACGCGCATCCAGTGCCGGTTTCAGCTCAGGGCTGAGGCCATACCAGAGGAGCGCCAGGGCGGAGTCAGGGTGTTGACGAACGTACTGCTCAACGTCGGTAATGGTGGTTTTACGGCTACCGGCTTGCCAGTCTTTGGGAATGTACCACTGTGAATGACTGCGTTTCTGAATCCAGAACCAGAAGTTATTGCGGCTCAGGTCATCGGCATCGTGTGGCTGCCAGGCGTGAGCCCAGGTGTCCCAGTCCTGATCCAGCCCTTGCGCATGAACCAGCTCCAGCGCACATGCAAGTTGGCGGAAACGCTGTGCATGCTGCATGGCTTCACCCAGTGCCAGAGGCAGGGTTTCGCGATGCTTGCGGCGCCATTCGGAGGCCTCACGCTTCAACCAGCGATCAAAATGGGTATTGGCTGGTTGTGCGACCCACTTCAACCACAAACTGTTGAGTTGGTTGTAGTTAATCAGCATTGGCTTATCGGTCATGGGGCTCTCCGGTCGTGCGGGTGGGCGGCGAGTATACCTGAAAGGATAGCCGCAAGCTGCTGCGGCGCGCGTGGATTTGGTCCTTGTGAAGCAAGCCTGTGATGATTAGGCCCGGCGTCATCTATCGAATTCCGACCGTTGCCTTGGCCGGTGCTTCGACTGGTGCCTTGATTGGTACATTAGAAAGTAGCCGAGGAGCAGTGACGAACGGCTATTGCTGTCGATATTGACTGGGGCTGAGGCCAGCCCAGTTTTTGAAGGCTTTGGCAAAGTTGCTGGCATCGCTATAGCCCAGCTGGTCGGCAATCTGATCAACCGACATACGCGTGTCTTTTAACAGGCGTTGAGCTTTGCTGTAACGCAGTTCATCTTTGATTTGCTGGAAGCTGCGCTGCTCGGCTTTTAGTTTACGGTTCAGAGTTGCAGCGGACATAAAGAGTTGTGCGGCAACGTCTTCTACGGTGGGCATTTCGGCCAGGTGCTCATTAAGAATATCCCGCACTTTGCCTGCAATAGTGTTCGCTTCGGCAACGCTGTTGAGGGCGTCTTTGAGTTCCTGATTGGCCAGGCTTTCCATTTCGGGGTTAAAGAAGGGCAGCATGCCTTCCAGTGCTTTACGGGGCCAGGTCAGGCAGTTGACCGGTGCATCCGGGTACACCGAACAGTTAGGTAATACCGTTTGTTCAGTAAAGGGGCCAGAGGAGCGGATCTGGATCATGCTGCGCGCACCGCGGGAGTCGGCGGGCACCAAAGTACGGCAAATGGTTTCTACGCTGGCCAGGAACGCCAGAATCATAAAGCGTGCTGCGCGGGTTTCTTCGGTACGGGTGGTGATGTAAAGGTGACGACTGTTGCTGTCGTTGTCGCGCTTCAGCTCAAACACCTGGACCCGGGTTTCGAGGTAGCGTTCGATTTTCTCGGCGGCTTCTTCAATGGTTGGGCTGTATTGTGCGGCGTAACCGAGGGCACCGTGCTTGGACAGCGTCATGCGCTTGCCGAATTCAAGGGCGGCGCTCTCACCATCGACGGCGCAGAAATTGTCGATCACTTTCAGGGCCGATTCGTGACCGACCTGAACGTTGTGCTGAAACATGAGGTTTTCTGGCAAGCCACTGCCTTCCAGTAAGGTCGCCATGGCAATGCCACGCTCGAAGGCGAGCTCTCCCAGAAGAATCAGGTAGTCGGACGATAATCGGTATTCGCCTGTGCCAAGAGTCTTGGTTGTCATAGTCGTCCGTTGCCAGTTTTGAACCTCAGGGTGAAAGCATAGCACCCCACTTATCGCGAGGCAGTATGTCATAGTGATGTTCTATCAGATATGTGAAATATGGCCAACTTCTGGTGCTGGTCACACACTATACTCATAAGAATATCGTGGGGTTAGAGAGATGAACGAAGTGCATAAACAATCTGCAGGTGTGGAAATTAAGCCACGTCGTATGGCGTTTGATACTCAGACGCCGATGAGCCAATACGCGTTTCGTAACAATTCGTTAATCAGTACGTTTTTTTACGCATTATCGGCTTTGTTTCCGGACGGCGAACGCTTCTTTATTCACTCGGTACGTAATTACCGTGATGACATTAAAGACGAGACGCTGAAACAGCAGATCAAAGGCTTTATTGGTCAGGAAGCGCATCACGGTATTTCCCACGAAGCGTTAAACCAGGCGATTACCGACATGGGTTTTCCGATGGATCGCATCGTGGAGAAACTCCATAGTCGCGTTGATTTCCTTAAAGGCCTGTCGCGCGAGCGTCAGTTAGCATTGACGGTAGCGATGGAACATTTCACGGCATCGCTGGCGGAATTTTTATTAAAAAATGACGACATTTTGGAAGATGCCGATCCCACCGTGCGCAAAATGTTGTTGTGGCATGCGGTGGAAGAAATTGAGCATAAAGCCGTCGCGTTTGATGTGTATCGCGCCCATGTAAACGATGAATTTATGCGTAAGCGGGTGATGGTAATTTCTATGATCAGCCTGTTTTCGCGGTTGGCGATGTATCAGGTGTGGTTATTGCGCTCGCAGCGACATTTTCCGAGCTGGCGGGAATGGAAAGAAGCGGCGGTATTTTTCTGGGGCAAACGCGGCGTACTGCGGGACAACATGAAAGGCTTGGCGAAGTTTTTCCGTACCGGTTTTCACCCATGGGATATCGACCAGACACACCTGATTGAAGATTGGGAATCGCGTTTTCCTGATGTAGCTGAGTTACAGGTCAACCCATAAGTGGTAGTCCGAGTATGGGTGGGGCCATTGTGCCTCCACACTTGCTGACCGGGAATTCGCTCCAACGCCATGCCTTTGGCATAATTGCGCCCTCTTAATTGAGGGCGTTTTGTATCTGTCGCTCTCGCCCCATGAGGAGTTGGTTATGCAGCATGAATTCTGGCACGAGCGTTGGGCAAACAATGAAATTGGCTTTCATGAGTCTGAGGTGAACCCGGCGTTGGTCAATCACTGGCACACCCTGAAGGTAGATCTGGGCAGCCGCGTGTTGATTCCGCTGTGTGGTAAAACACTGGACGCCCACTGGTTGCTGCGTGAGGGATATCAGATTGTTGGCGTTGAACTAAGTGAGGTGGCGTTGGATGCGCTGGCCGATTCCATTGAAGAAACTTTCAGTCTGGCGGTGGATAAACAGAAGGTCGGTGACCTGATTCTGTACCGTGCGGCAGGCATTCTGTTGATTTGCGGCGATTGGTTTGCACTGACGTCCTACGATGTCGGCCCGATTGATGCGGTCTATGATCGCGCGGCGCTGGTGGCCATGCCTGAGGCCATGCGTGCAGACTATGTGAAACAACTGCGCACTCTGAGTGAGGATGCGCCGCAGCTGTTGGTATCTTTCGATTACGATCAGGCCGAGATGTCGGGCCCGCCGTTCGCGGTTCCTGTTGATGAAGTGCAACAGCATTACGCGGGCATGCATGTCGATGTGCTGTTACGTAGCGACCTGCTGGCCAGCGATCCTAAATTCCGCGAGCGTGGCGTCAGTACGATGAGTCAGGACGTGCTGCGTCTGACGCGTGCTTGATGCCCCTCGACTGACCGCAGTAGATCCTTTGCTGAGGCTAGCTCGCCGAAACGTCGCTTCGCTGAACGACGCTACTTTTCAGACTGCTCGTTATCGACGGGCAGTACCGCAATGACCTTGGCACACTCGTTGGTCGGATAGTGCCAGCGTACATTCAGATCCCACAGTCGCACACCGTATTCGCGCTCTGAGTCGTGGTTGCTTTGTTGATTGCGGTTCTGTTTGTTTTGATACGCCGGGCGTGGGTCCTGAGCCAGACTTTCTTCAATGACGGCGATTACCTTGTCTTTTAGGCGTTGCTGAGCACGCTCGGCTTGTGCTCTGGCATCTGCGCTCCATTCCACCCGGATGACGTTCGGTGGGGCTGGGGCCATGTGGTTTTCTGCGTCTGTCAGTGCGTCGGCATAGGGGACATAGGGTTTGATGTCGTAAATAGGGGTGCCATCCAACAGATCAGCACCACTGACAATTAAAGTATCGCTGTCGAGCGCCTCAATTTTGACTAAGGATTGCCCCAGGCCATTCGGCCGGTGGGTACTGCGAGTCGCAAATACGCCGATGCGGGTATTGCCTCCCAGGCGCGGTGGACGTACCCGTAATGAGTCAGGGCGACTGCCTATGGCGTGAAACCCAAAGATCAGCCACACATGCGACACTTGCTCCAGCCCTTCCAGTGCTTGCTGATGGCAGAAGTCGGCGGTGAGTGCCACGCGGGTGCGTGCCGAAGGCACTAATCCGGGCTGGCGCGGGATGGCAAACTTCTCTTTGTACGGGGATTGCGCAAAGGCAATCGGGGTCAGTTCCATAGTGCGGTGACCTGATGACGTGGATCGCCATTATATCCTGATGTTGTGATTGGCGGGATCGCCGCTGAGGCTGGCTTGTGCGGATACTCCTTTGCGTTGCGTTTTACGTTATCATGCCGCCTTTGATCCGCGGTAGCCCCCTGCGTTACCGTGTTTAAACCTCCGAATGTAAGGAATAAGGCTATGAGTGGTGTGCAGGACCGTATCCAGGATACGAAAGAGCGCCTTCAGGACTGGGCAGACGACCGTAAAGACTCAAAAGGTTCAAAAAACCTGATTGTTTGGGTCATCGCTATTTTGTTTGTGATTGCTGTTGTGGTCGGCATGTTCTGGTCACAGGAACCAGAAGACTTTGACGTACAGGCCGTGGCCAGCGCCAAGGCTGAAGAGATGGGTGTGAATGTCGTGCGCGGCTACACCACCACGGCCACCCTGATGGAAATCACCGAGACCATGCTGTACAAGCCCGGTGGTTACCTCACTAACGACATTCTGCCGCCTGGCATCTGGTTGGATAACGTCCCTAACTGGGAGTTTGGTGTGCTGGTTCAGGTACGTGACTTCTCTCGTGCACTGCGTAAAGACTTCAGCCGTTCACAGAGCCAGTCGACAGAAGACTCCGATCTGGCGTCGGCAGAGCCACAGCTGCACTTTGATAACGACAGCTGGAGTATTCCGTCATCGGAAAGCGAATACGAGCGTGGTCTGGAAGCCCTGCAGGCTTACATTACCCGTTTGTCAGATCCGACTGAGCCAACCGCTCAGTTTTACGCCCGTGCCGACAACCTGCGTCAGTGGTTGTTTGATGTAGAAACCCGTCTGGGTAGCTTATCGCAGCGCTTGAGTGCTTCTGTGGGGCAGCGTCGCCTGAACACAGATCAGGACGTGCCGCACTCAACGCCAACGGCGGACGATGAAATCGTTAAAACGGCATGGAATGAAATCGACGATGTTTTCTACGAAGCTCGCGGTACCTCATGGGCGCTGCTGCACCTGATGCGCGCCGTGGAAGTTGATTTCCGTGAAGTGCTGGAAAAGAAAAACGCGCTGGTAGGCCTGCGTCAGATCATTCGTGAGCTGGAAGGCACTCAGGAAGCGCTGTGGTCGCCAGTGATTCTGAACGGCAGTGGTTTTGGTGTATTCGCTAACCATTCGCTGGTCATGGCGTCTTACATTTCTCGCGCCAACGCGGCGATTCTGGATCTGCGGGAACTGCTGGCTCAAGGCTAACCCTGCGATTCTACCTCGCTACTGCTTGATGATTCTCATCGGGCAGTGGCAGGACTTTCTGAAGCGTATCGTCTTTATCTTCCTTCTTTGATCGCTTCACTTTTGATGTCTGTCATCTCTTACCTGCTCGTAATCTCTTACCTGTTAACACTCCCCCAGTCGTGCCTTCATTGACGCAAATGCTGGCTATCAGACCCCGAGTGCGTTCATTAGTACGACTAAACCGACACATTTGAGATTTTGTCGCGTCGTTTACATTGCCACGACTGGCAACTGTCGCGAATATGTGCATTATTGTAGGACAATAGTTGTAACTTGGCGTAAACGCACTACCTGAAACTATCAAGCCAAGAACAGAAGCCGAACTGTATCTGCAATCATGAAAGCACTCATAACAATAATAAGCAGTGTTTTGTTGCTCACCGCGTGTGGCGGAGAATCAACGCCTGCCGACGAAACGAATCCTCCTGTGGTTGGTCCGGTACCTGACCCCGAGGTGCCTGTTGATCCTTCGGTTGAGCCCCCTATCGATCCAGATACCCCCGAACCAATCGATCCAGACCCTGTTATTCCTATCAATGATCTCGATGGTGATGGCATTGCAGACGAGACTGACGCAGATATTGATGGCGATGGTGTCGAGAATCTTCAGGATGCCTTCAGTCGTGATCCGGCGGAGTGGGCCGACAGTGATAGCGATGGAACCGGCAACAACGCTGATCTGGATGACGACAACGATGGTTACCCCGATGCGCTCGAACAGGCGTTAGGTACTGATCCTCTTGATGCGCTTTCTGCTCCCTCTGACTTGGACAGCGATGGTACTCCAGACGCATTGGACGACGACCGTGATGGCGACGGTGTTGATAACATTACTGATGCCTTCCCGGACGATGCCACTGAGTCGCTTGATACTGATAATGATGGCACCGGGAACACTGTAGACACCGATGATGACAACGATGGCTTCACGGATGACGTTGAACGGACTGTCGGTACCGATCCGCTCGATCCACTCTCAGTACCAGCCGACCTCGACGGTGACGGCACTCCAGATTCGTTAGACAGTGACCGCGATGGTGACGGCGTTGACAACTCTACGGATGCCTTCCCAGACGACGCCACTGAATCGTTGGATACGGACAACGATGGTACCGGCAATAACGCCGATACCGACGATGACAACGACAGCTTCAATGATGACATTGAACTGACGGTCGGCACGGATCCTCTGGATTCACTGTCTGTACCGGCTGACCTCGACGGTGACGGCACTCCAGATTTGTTAGACATTGACCGCGATGGTGATGGCGTTGACAACACTACGGATGCCTTCCCGGACGATGCTACCGAATCGCTGGACACAGACAACGACGGCATCGGCAACAACACGGACACCGACGATGACAACGACGGCTTTAATGATGACGTTGAACAGACTGTTGGTACCGATCCGCTCGACCTGTTGTCTGTTCCATCAGACCTCGACGGTGATGGCACTCCAGATTCACTAGATAGTGACCGCGATGGTGACGGCGTTGAAAACCTGGCTGATGCCTTCCCTGACGATGCCACTGAGTCGGTTGATACTGATAACGACGGCATCGGCAACAACGCCGATACTGATGACGATAATGACCGCTTCAATGATGACGTTGAACTGACGGTTGGTACGGATCCGCTCGATCCGCTGTCTGTACCGGCCGACCTCGACGGTGATGGCACTCCAGATTCACTAGACAGTGACCGCGATGGTGATGGCGTTGGTAACACTACGGATGCCTTCCCGGACAATGCTACCGAATCGCTGGATACGGACAACGACGGTATTGGCAATAACGCAGATGCCGATGACGATAACGACAGCTTCAATGATGACGTTGAACTGACTGTCGGTACCGATCCGCTCGATCCACTCTCTGTACCAGCCGACTTCGACGGTGACGGCACTCCAGATGCACTGGACGACGATCGCGATGGCGACGGCGTTGAAAACCTGGCTGATGCCTTCCCTGACGATGCCACTGAGTCGGTTGATACTGATAGCGACGGCATCGGCAACAACGCTGACTCCGATGATGACAACGACGGTTTCACTGATGATGTTGAACTTAGTGTCGGTACCGATCCGCTCGATCCACTCTCTGTGCCAGCCGACCTCGACGGTGACGGCACTCCAGATGCACTGGACGACGATCGCGATGGAGACGGTGTGGATAACATCGCCGATGCCTTCCCGGATGATCCGACGCGCAGTGAGCCAGAAACCACACCCTCAGAGCCGACTGCGTTAGACACTGAGTTACTTAATCTTGTCTCGAGCTTGGGCTTTGATCCTGCAGAACTCACTGAACGGGTATTACCGAAGCCCGGTGATCCATTGGTTGAGCTCGGTAAAGAACTCTTCTTCTCTCGTTCACTGAGCTTTGGTGACGACGTCGCTTGTGCCACCTGCCATGACCCTCGTCTGGCTGGTACGGATAATCTGAGCTTACCCGTGGGGGTAGGGGCTCATGAAGAAATGATCGTTGGCCCTGGTCGTCGTCACGATGGCAACTTTTACATTGATCCTAAAGCCGACTTTGGCCCTAACGTGGGTCGCAATAGCCCAACGACGTTCAACATCGCGTTCTACGATAAGGCCATGTTCTGGGACGGGCGTGTAGAAGCCGTTCGTTATCGTGAAAGTCTGGGTAAATTTATTCCAGATCCCTACAGCACCAATAACGGTGAAGGCCGGTTAATCCGGACACCCGATAGTTTTGCCAATGGACCCGATTCAAATGCTGGAGCCAACCTGACCGAAGCACAGGCCCGATTCCCTGTCACTTCAGTCACAGAAATGCGAGGGTTTGACTCCGCTGCCGGGCAATCCACTGACGATATCCGAGCCAATATATCGGATAAATTGTTGGCTTTGGGGTGGGAACCTCTGTTCAGGGAAAGTCTGGACGATTACGTCAGTACGACGGAAGAGGTGATGTCCTACGATAATATTGCTCGGGCGCTAGGTGAATATCAGCGTTCGCAAGTCGCCCTGGATAATTCTTTCTTTAGCTATCTTGCTGGCGATTACTCTGCTATTTCGCAAACGGCAGTGAAGGGTGCAATACGTTTCTTTGATATTGAGCAAAACGGGTGTGTTCGCTGCCACGAGGGCGCACACTTTTCTGACGAAGGCTTTTACTCACTCGCAACACCGCAAATCGGCCGTGGTAAGAACGCATTCCGACAAGATTTCGGACGTTACAACATCTCCCGCACGTCGATAGAAAAGCACTCATTCCGCACCCCCAGCTTGCTGAACGTTGCTCTAACGCATCCTTACATGCATGCCGGTACAGTCGATTCTCTCGAGGACGCTATTCGCTGGCACTTCGATCCACTGACTCAACTCGTGAACTATGACTTCACATTAGAGAGTCTTCCTCAGTATCAAGGGCTGGGCGTTGACGGTGAGAAATTCGCGAACCTTGCTGATTCCATCGGTGCATCCCATAGCAAACAGAAAAGTGCGCTCGACTATAAACTGAAGTTCCTGAATTTTGATACATCAGAAACGGCCGTCACTGAGCTTGCAGCCTTTTTAAGATCACTGTCTTCTGACTGTTTACAAAGCAGTGACTGCGTTCGCCAATGGATGCCCGACCCGTTGACGGTCTCGCCGGATGGTAACCGCCTGGAACCTGAACTGGCATTTTTTGATAACTCAGAGTTATTCATCGTGGTTCCGCCGGAGGCGGGGGAAACCGTTGCTGCTGTATTCCCTGATTTATCGGACATTGGCCCCTACCCAACGGTGGAATGTCAGGCGCAGAGCGTTGCTTCTCCAATCGAGATGGATGTGATCTTCGGATTCCGCCAAGCGGACTTTCCAATCGAGGAGCGTATCGTGGGAACAGAAATGTTCTCCAATCCACTGCTGTACGTTGAACCTGTGTTGATGTCTGGTGCTGTTGCCTCTGCGGATCTTGATGGAGACTGCGACTTCGATGTCATCATCGACGCCGGACGTGTCGATGGTCTTCAGGTATTGCTCAACCAGGATGGTGTATTCGAGCCGTCCGTCGACAATTACGGTTTAAATGCGACAGGTGATTTGGCAGCGTTCTCACTGACGGATATTAATGGTGATGGTTGGCCAGACCTAATGGTCGGCCATTTACTGACAGCCAATGCGTCTTTGTGGTTAAACAACGGAGCAGGGCAGTTCCTCAATGTGACTGATTTCGGATTCTCGTCTATTCGGAAAACGCATAATTTCGCTTTCCACGATGTAGATGCCGATGGTGACCTGGATATGTTCACGGCCAACTGGGATACCGAGCGCACAATCGAAGAACCACACTTGTGGTTGAATGACGGTCGCGGTTTCTTTTCGGCTTCTGCTGAGAGTGGTATGGAGGGCAGCTTTGGTGAGCGGGATTTCACACTGACTCCAAACTTTGCCGATATGAATGGTGATCACCTCCCAGATTTGTTGAGTGCCTCTGACTTTTTAACGAATCAGATATTCCAGGGCAACGGTGATGGCACCTTTACTAATGCCACTGATTTAAGCGTGATCACCGACGAAAATGCCATGGGAGCCGCATTGGGAGATTACGATAATGACGGCGACCTTGATTGGTTTGTCAGCAACATTTACGACGCGGAAGTTGCCTCAGGCAGTGAAAGTAGCGCTGAGGGCAATTGGGGCGCGACCGGTAATCGTTTATATCGCAATGACTCAGTAGCCGGTAGCAACATTACATTAGCCGATGTCACCGAAACCTCAGGAGTCAGAGATGGTGCTTGGGCATGGGGCGCCTGTATGAAGGACTTCGACAATGACGGTTGGTTAGATATCTATCAGATCAATGGATTTGGATACGGTGACGGTACTTATAACTCCCCCCTGTTTTCTGCGTTAGCGTATTTGGGGATTAACTCTCTGTTTGAATTTGTTGAGTCTGATTATCGTACTGGCGAGTCTGCGTTGTACGCTCTGTTTGAATATTTCGCTGGGTTTGAAGCGTTAAATGCCGTTATGGGTAATATCTATGTCGACCCCAACGACATGAGCAATGACATTAACCTCCTTTACAATGGTGGTGAATCGCTCATGAGTTATGCGCAGGTGAAACAAGAATTTTATGGGAAGCCAGCCCGCTTGTTTATCAATAATCAAGATGGCTCATTTACAGAAGAAGCATTCTTGCGCGGGGCAAACGACCGTGGAGAAGGCCGAGGCTTGATCTGCAATGATTTCGACCGTGATGGTGATGTTGATATTTTGATTATCAATAACGTTGGTGCACCGACCTATTACGAAAATCATTTCCGCCGTTTATCGAATGCCAGTGATAACTTCATTAACGTGCAACTTCGTGGCGTGGCAGGGAATCGTTTCGCCTATGGTGCAAAAGTTACGTTAACCACAGGCGAGTTGCAGCAGTACCGCGAAATGCGTTTCGAAAACAACTATTTGTCCAACAACGCACCGGAACTGCACTTTGGCCTGGCGGATGCCGAGCTGATCGACGAGATCCGGGTGCGTTGGCCAGACGGTTCTGAAACCGTTATGAATGATGTCGACGTAAACCAATTCCTGGTGCTAAGCCATCCTTAAAGAATCACTTCATGAATTAGATTCAGGCTACGTGGCGGGAAGCAGTTCATGCTTCTCGTGACGGTCGCCTTATCAAAGTCGATTGCCCGGCATTGTGCTGAAATCAAACTCGCTGTTCGCATTTCCTAATTTGATATTTCTCATGATCCCATCGGGCTTATTTACGCTGGAACGTCGCACTACATAGCCCCTGATTGTTAGTGTCAGCCTCCCGGGGAGTATCGATAAGCGCCTCAGTAAGTACGCCAGCAAGCCTCTCAATACGTGCGTTAATGGATGCTGCTGCCGCAGTGACGCCACGGCGGTGTCACAAATCTGTCATTTAACTGTAGTAACTTCGCCCTCGTTTATTTTCAGGGGGCGTTCGCCCTCATTTTGCTTTTGGGGGAATCATGAATCACCAGCGCCTGCGATTAGCCACGGCCATTTCACTGTCTTGCATCAGTCTTTCAGCATGGGCCGCTGAGGTTACCTTCTACATTACGGAGGAGGGAAGTGCGGCTGAAGGTGTGTCGGTTAACCTTGATGGGCAGCGCAAGCTGGTCAGTCCCCAAGGGTTTGTATCGTTTGAGATGCCCGCAGGCAGCTATCTGGCCGAATTCTCGCAATACGGCGCCTACATAGGCGAAGCGGAGTTTGAGCTCGACACCCCTGAAGATACTGCCGACCTGTATGTCGAAGTGCTGGGAGGCGAAGCCATCGCGGAGACGGCTGACGATTCTATGGCAACGGGTCAGATCAGTGGCCAGTTGATCTCCGTTGAAACCGGTGGCGCCATTTCGGGTGCACGTGTGTCAGCCATCGGGACCGATGTCGGAGTCATGACCGACGATAACGGTGCCTTTATTCTGGATCTGCCGCGGGGCGACTATGAGCTGACCGTCGCTCACCCGAGTTACAACCGAAAGACACTTCAAGCGAACAGCATGCCGGGTGTGCCTGTGAATCTGTCGATCCAGATGGGCATGTCGGGTAATGGTGTGATCGAAGAGGTCGTGGCCATTGGTTCTTACGTGCCCGATAGCGCTACCAGTCAGGAGCGTGATGCGAGTGCTGTTCTTGACTCGATTGGCGGTGATCAGATGTCCCGCTTTGGTGACTCAGACGCCGCCTCAGCACTTAAACGCGTTGCCGGGGTAACCATTGCAGATGGAAAGTATGTGGTTGCACGAGGATTGAACGAGCGTCACACGTCTATTTTGCTTAATGGCGCTTCTTTGCCTAGTCCGGATCCATCTCGCCGGGTCGTGCCTCTTGATCTGTTTCCTTCAAGTGTTATTGATGGCATTGATGTACAGAAGACCGCAACTCCCGATGTCTATGCTGACTCGACGGGCAGTACAGTCAGTCTGAATACAAAGAAGTTTCCTCTTGAGTTCGAGGGTAAGTTGTCCCTGTCATTGGGATATAACGACAGCGCGACATTGACAGAGCAGGCTTACATGCAGGAGGAGGGCGGTGACTTCTTCGGATTTGGCGCAAGTGGAGACAGAGCGCTCAAGGCAGGGGCGAAAAATTTCAATAGCGAGAGCCTTATTTTCGATCCGGAACTGGGCCGCAATTTAGTCGCTGAATTGCCTGAAAACCTGAATACAGAAGATCGCACTGTTTTGCCTGATATGTCCGCAGAGTTCTCTTTGGGGGATACCTTCTACGACAATGGCGAAACTGCTGTTGGCTATCAGGCGTCCGTGAAATTTTCCAATGAATGGCAGGTTCAAGAGAGAGAGTCGGATACAAATCTGGAGGCAGAAGACGGTTCTCTTTACGTGGACGACTCTTACGATGAGACGCGTACAACCAACGATGTCAACCTGGGTTTTGGCTTGAGTGTGGGTGTGCTGTCAGGAATTCACGAGATCACAAGTAATACATTGCTATTGCGTCAGACACACTCTGAAACGAGTATCAAAAAAGGCACGGGTGGAGATCAGGATCGGGAAGGAATTCTGTATAACATGGACTGGCTGGAGCGACAGCTTTTCATGCAGCAGTTTACCGGTGAACATTATTTTGAAAATGTCATGAAGACGACTGCTAAGTGGCAAATTAGTTCTTCTGAAGCTGAACTGGATAACCCAGATCGTCGTCGCTACACCTATGAAATTCCGGCATTCGACGAAGGCCTGGATGACTATTACCTGTACTGGAGTGAAGTGAAGCGCGACTATAATACGCTGACCGACACGATTACAGATTACAGCTTTGACTTTGACTCAAGTCTATTTGAGTCATCATCAAATTTCGTTTCAGCAGAATACGGTGTCTCTGCGTTTTCGCGTGAGCGTGAAGCCGATGGCACGACACTTGGTTACGATGCCAGTAGTGGTCTCGCAGATGACTATATTAATAACTTTAATGTTGATCAGATCATCCGGGAAACGATCGAAGCAGACGAGCTGACTCTCATCAACCAGACGGCAGGTTCCGCTGACTACAATGCCAGTTGGGATATGACTTCGCTCTATGGCGGCCTCGAGTATGAACGATTGAATGTCTTCCGAGTCAATGCCGGCCTTCGCAGTGAGTCCTCGGACATATCGGTGCAAACCTATGAATCCAGCGCTCAGGATCAGAGTAACCCGATTTTTGCTGAAATATCCGATTCGAATGTGTATCCGTCGGCGGGTCTGACAGTTTTTATTGCCGACAGTGTTCAGTTACGCGGAGCCTGGTATCAGACCATTAACCGACCTGATTTCCGTGAGCTTGCTAATGCACAATATATTGACCCAGATACAGGTGACAGCATACGTGGCTATCCGTTGTTAGAGAGCGCGGAAGTAACCAATATGGACGTTCGTGCAGAGTGGTACATTGGTGACAATGAAAGTATCAGCATTGCGTATTTTGTAAAAGATTTCGAAAAGCCAATTGAGAAAACACTGCTTACCGGTGGTTCTGTATTTTCGTATCGCAACGGTGATTCCGGTACCATCAATGGTATAGAGTTAGATTTCAGAACAGAATTTGACCTGAACAGCTATTTGATGTTCGTATCTGGAAATCTATCACTGATCGACTCTGAAGTAGACATTGCCTTCCGTACCAGGGCGATGCAAGGGCAGCCTGATAGCCTGGTAAATATTCAGGTTGGTTTTGATGATTATGACAGCCAGCAGAAACTCACCTTGGTTTATAATTACCGGGGTGAACTTCTTTATTCAGCCTCTCAGGCGAGCAGTAATTCACCGGACATCATGGAAGAGGCCAGAGGAGAGCTGAGTGTTAATTACTCAACTGAAATCGTCCCCGATCTTACACTTAAACTGGCTCTGAAAAATTTAACAGATGAACCAGTCAGTCTTACTCAAAACGGCGATAACTACCGTTCTTACTCTAAGGGACGTGAAGTTTCAGCCGGCATAGCACTTGTTTTCTGAGTGTGAATTTTTATGTAGATCCCGCCTTGTGCGGGATTTTTTTTACCTTTCATAAAAGTGTCACACAGCGTACCTAACATAGCGGCCGTCAACTTTTTAAACAGATTAACCAAGCAAGGAATTACCATGGAATTGAAAAAACTTTTTGTTGCTATGACGGCTGCTTCTGCAGTGATGCTGACTGCCTGTGGCGGCGACAGCGATTCATCACCAGCCCCTGTAGTGACTGATAACACCTGTAGCGTTGGTGTGGGTAAAGAATTGGACACCACGTACTTAGTTGACGGCGTAGATATGCCGGTATGTCTGCTGAGCGGTAGCATTCTTGCTGATGCTACTCTGACTACTGACTACGTTTACAGCATGACCGACTACGTGACTGTCGGTAACGGTGCTGGTGAACTGACGTCTTATGATGAGCCAAGCGAAGTAACGCTGACCATCAATCCAGGTGTTGCATTCCGCTCAACCTCTAAGGGCACTCTGATCATTTCCCGTGGTTCGAAAATCATGGCAAATGGCACAGCCGCAGATCCTATCATCATGTCATCTATCGATGATAACTATGAAGGCAACAAAGAGTGGGGTGGCCTGGTTGTTCAGGGCTTCGCTAAAAACAACCAGTGTGCGAATGAATACGCTGCCACTCCAGAGCAAATCTGTAATACCGCCGACGAAGCGGATACTGGCTTCCACGGTGGTAATGACGACGCTGACAACAGTGGTGAAATCTCTTACCTGATCGTTGCCGAAGGTGGCTACGAGGTGGTTGCTGACAGCGAAATCAACGGTATCACCATGCACTCAGTGGGGTATGGCACGACGGTTGAAAATGTGATGGTTTACAATAACTACGACGACGGTATCGAGTTCTTCGGTGGCGCAGTAAACGTTAAGCACCTGATTCTGGTCGACAATGGTGATGAGTCAATCGACTGGGATGATGGTTACCGCGGTAACATTCAGTTCTCACTAGTTCGCCAGGGCGTAACGAACCCAGGTGACAACGGTATCGAAGCGGATAACGCCGGTCTGAGCAACACCGCTGAACCAATCTCTAACCCGACTCTGTCGAACATCACATTCCAGACTGGTAGTGAAGGTTCTGCATACCTGATGCGCGCTAAGGTAGGTACTTACGGTACTCTGACTAAGATCGCTGCCGACAACTATGCGAAGGCTTTCCGCATCGCTAACACTGAAACGACCATCGTTCTGGAAGATTCTCTGGTTGAGTACACCGGTTCAGAGGCGAGCGATACACTTCGTCTTGATAGTGACGCAACTGAAAGCCAGATCACTGGGTGGGGCTCAACCTCAACGTCTGACACAGTGACTCTGGGTAATGCGTTCGAAGTCACTGGTGGCAACGGTTCTGTTACGGCTAGCACTGCGACCAGCGCTAACGCTTCTACTGGTTTCTTCACTGAGACTGACTACATCGGTGCTGTTGATCCAACAGTGACCGCTGCAGAAAGTGCCTGGTGGGCATGGGCAGCAGACGTAGTACCAGCGGCTTTCGAAACCGAAGAGTAAGTTTACTTATTCTTATCGGAATAACGGCGCCTTCGGGTGCCGTTTTTCGTTTCTGCTTTCCTATCTATTATCTGTATTCTTGCCGCGTCGTTGTCTTCAGTATTCCCAGACAGTTGTTTGTAATTTTTCCG
>Ga0255776_10001371_pt1 | contig 27572 bp, 21 predicted proteins | sample 071ome_19_FD_179974 | JGI IMG/M metagenome (GOLD analysis project Ga0255776, IMG submission 179974) | Coastal salt marsh microbial communities from the Groves Creek Marsh, Skidaway Island, Georgia - 071413AT metaG (version 2) | ecosystem: Environmental > Aquatic > Marine > Intertidal zone >... | reverse complement strand
CTGGGCCACTGCCGGGTTTCTTTTACTGTGGGCAATGGGCCCTCTTTTCGCGAACAAGGAATGGACCACACCTGTTGGGGGCCCGGTTTCCGTCGCCGTCTACCAGCCCAACATCCCCCTCGAAAAGAAATGGGATCGCCGCTACTTTTTCCCGATTCTGGATCAGTATGCGCAAAAGACCGCTGAACTTTACGGCAATCACGATATCGTCTTATGGCCCGAATCGGCACTGCCCGCTTACCAAGACCGGCTTGGCGACTATCTGACTGAACAATCCCTGCTGGCGACAGCCGGCAAGGCCACCTTGATAACCGGCGTTCCAATTCGGGAGCAAACCAACCGATACAACAGCATTGTTGCCCTTGGTCAGGGTGAGGGGATCCACCACAAGCAAAAGCTGGTGCCCTTTGGTGAATATGTGCCTCTTGAGTCTTTTCTTCGCGGGCTCATCCAGTTTTTCGACCTCCCGATGTCAAACTTCATCCCCGGCCCCTCAGTGACACCGCGCCTGACGGCGGGAGCCGTCGCCATTGCGCCGTTTATTTGCTACGAAATTGTTTATCCTGCTTTTGTTCTGGCGGGCGCTCGAGACGCGGGGCTGATTGTCACGGTCAGTAACGACAGCTGGTTCGGGGAATCCATAGGCCCTCTGCAGCATCTGCAAATGGCTCAGTACCGGGCTATCGAAACCGGCAAGCCCGTCATCAGGGGAACCAACAACGGCGTTTCTGCGATTATCGACCACCGGGGCCGGCCGATTGCCACGAGTGCGCAGTTTCGCGAGGAAGTCATCTCGAGCAACGTTCAACCCCACTCCGGTGAAACGCCACTCATCCACACAAGCCCTTGGCTCATGTGGGTATTCGGCGCCCTCTTTTTGCAGGGATTGTTTTTACGCCAGCGCGGCAACAGAGCCCACCCAGACTAGGCTCCGACTGATACAATCAACCGAAGCTAAACAAGTCTGTACACACCCCAGTCAGGGGTTACTTAATTGAGTCGGTATGAGTCAGGAATACACCCCCGAGCAAATTGAGCTCGACGCACAGGCCCGCTGGGCAGCAAACAATGTTTACCACGCGACGCGGGATGACACGCGCGACAAATTCTATTGTCTGGCCATGTTCCCCTACCCCAGCGGGAAGTTGCACATGGGTCACGTACGCAATTACACCATTGCCGACGTGATTGCGCGCTATCAGCGGATGCTGGGAAAAAACGTGCTTCAACCAATGGGGTGGGATGCGTTTGGACTCCCGGCGGAGAATGCAGCGATCGCCAATAACGTACCGCCAGCTTCCTGGACACTCGAAAACGTGCAGGAAATGAAACGGCAACTCGCCAGACTAGGCTTTGCCTATGACTGGGATCGCGAGGTCACCACCTGCCAACCCGATTATTACCGATGGGAGCAGTGGTTTTTCACCCGGCTGATGGAGCGGGGCCTGGCTTACAAGAAAGAAGCGGACGTCAACTGGTGTGAAAATGATCAAACGGTTTTAGCCAATGAACAGGTCGTCGATGGCAAGTGTTGGCGCTGTGACACGCCGGTCGAACGCAGAGCCATTAACCAGTGGTTTATCAAAATCACAGCGTATGCCCAACAGCTGCTCGATGATCTTGATACCTTGGAGCAATGGCCCGAGCAGGTCATTGCCATGCAGCGCAACTGGATCGGTCGTTCAGAGGGCGCCACGATTCGGTTTAAACAGCAGGACGGCTCTTTCCTGGAAGTTTATACCACCCGGCCGGACACCCTTATGGGTGCAACGTACCTTGCTGTTGCGCCACAGCATCCGCTGGCGCTAGAGGCGGCTGCCAGTAACAGCGAGCTCGCGGCTTTTATCGAAGAGCTCGGTCATATCAAGGTGGCCGAGGCCGACATGGCGACACTCGAAAAGCGCGGGATGGATACCGGACTCACCGTTGAACACCCACTCACCGGCGAACCCCTACCGGTATGGGTCGCCAACTTTGTACTTATGGGTTACGGCTCAGGTGCAGTGATGTCGGTTCCCGGACACGATCAACGGGATTGGGAGTTTGCCACCAAATACCAACTGCCCATTGTTCAGGTCATCGCTGGCACCCCCGATGCACCCGCTAACCTCGCCGAGGCTGCTTACACCGAACGTGGTGCGCTGATGAATTCAGGCGAATTTGACGGCCTGAGTTTTGATGACGCCTTTAACAGCATCGTTAAATGCCTTGAAGAGAAGGGCCAAGGTGAAAAGACGATCAATTTTCGCTTGAGAGACTGGGGGGTATCGCGCCAGCGCTATTGGGGCGCGCCTATCCCGGTAATCAACTGCGACACCTGTGGCGCCGTGCCGGTTCCTGATGACGATCTGCCGGTGGTGCTCCCTACCAACGTTGCATTTGAGGGGGTGGGGTCGCCAATAAAGACCATGGCGAGCTTTGTCGAAACCACCTGCCCACGCTGCGAGGCGCCCGCTCAACGCGAGACCGACACCTTCGACACCTTCATGGAGTCTTCCTGGTATTACGCGCGCTACGCCAGTGCCGCGAACCATCAGCAAATGCTCGATGCTGAAGCCAACTACTGGCTTGAAGTCGATCAATACGTTGGGGGCATAGAACACGCCATTCTCCACTTGTTGTATGCGCGCTTCTTCCACAAGCTCATGCGCGATGAAGGATTGGTTACCACCGATGAGCCCTTCAAGCGGCTGTTAACACAGGGAATGGTGTTAAAAGACGGGTCTAAAATGTCCAAATCCAAGGGCAACACCGTGGATCCCCAGCAACTCATCGACCGCTACGGTGCCGACACCGTACGGTTATTCAGCATGTTCGCCGCGCCGCCGGAGCAATCCCTTGAGTGGTCCGACTCTGGAGTAGAGGGGGCAAACCGATTTTTGCGAAGGCTCTGGCGTTTGGTGATGGAAGCGGAGCCGGCGCCCACGACTATCGACTGCTCGACGCTTAGCAAGGCGCAGAAAAATTTACGCCGGAAGACCCATGAAACCATTGCCAAAGTCTCTGATGACTACGGCCGTCGCCAAACTTTCAATACAGCCATCGCCGCGGTCATGGAACTTTGCAATGAAGTCAGTAAATTCGTTGTTCAGGATGACACCGATCGCTATGTCGTCAAGGAAGCACTGAACAGTGCCCTGCTAATGCTCTGCCCTATAGTCCCACACATTACCGACGCGCTATGGCGACAAGGCAGCCAGACCGATATTCTCGAGCAAACATGGCCTGCAATTGACGAATCCGCTCTGGGTAAGGACGAGCTGGAAATTGTTGTTCAGGTTAATGGAAAAGTTCGAGCCAAAGTCGTAGTGTCTGCCGATGCTGACAAGGAGACGCTGGAAAAGATCGCGCTGGAGAACGAAAACGTACAGCGCTTTATTGACGGGAACACCGTTCGCAAGGTGATCGTGGTCCCTGCCAAGCTTGTCAACATCGTCGCTAACTGAGGATATAAAGCCATGCCAGCTAAAAGCAGCCTCCGAATCGGGTTACCGCTTTTACTGTGTCTTGGACTCGCGGCCTGCGGTTTTCAGCTAAAAGGAACCGGCGAAGGCTCTAGCAATGCAACTTTGAGCGGTCAGACCTTTCGCCTCGTCAGCGCCCAGCCCCGCAATGAATTAACCGCCACGCTGATTCAACAGCTGAATCTTGAAGGCGCTGTCATCAATGACAACGACGCTGACTATGTTGTCAATCTCGGTCTCGAAAATTTCCAACAGAGAAATCTCTCTCTCACCGCACAGGCGCGTTCTGCGGAAGTAGAACTTACCATGACGACAGAGATCAGCTTGAGAGAAGGCGATCAATTCTTGATAGAACCCGCAGCGGCTATAGTTGTTCGGCAGTTTTTAAACGACCCGCGCAACGTGGTGGGCAAAACTGAAGAGCTTCGGCTTCTCCGGGAAGAGATGCGCCAAGAGCTGGCCGCACAGATCGTTCGCCGTATGAGCTACAGCATTAGCGCCGATGCAAATTAAGCCCGAACAACTGCTCAGCAGCCTCAAACAACGGCTCGCCTCGTGCTATCTGGTATCGGGCGACGAAACCTTGCTGGTCGAAGAAGCGGCCGACGCGATCCGTCGTGAAGCACGAGCTGCGGGCTGTACCGAGCGCGAGATTATTGACATCAGTGGTGCGGGCAACTGGCAGCAGCTGCTGCAAAGCGCGGGATCAATGTCTCTCTTCGCCGATCGCAAACTTATTGAAGTGAGACTGCCATCAGGGAAGCCCGGCACCGAGGGGAGCAAAGCACTGCTCGACTACCTCACCATGGATAGCGAAGACGTCCTGTTAATTATCGCCGGGAAGATTGACAAGCAGTCGCAGCGCGCAAAATGGTACACCGCCCTGGACAAAGCGGGGGCCATCGTCACAGTTTGGCCAATCGGTCCGAGAGATCTACCGCGTTTTTTAGCCCAGCGCTTACAGGCAGCAGGGCTCAAACCCGACAGGGAGGCCGTTCAACTCCTGAGCGAACGGGTCGAAGGCAATCTTCTCGCAGCAGTACAAGAGGTCGAAAAGCTCAAACTGTTAGCGACCGAAGACCGCGTGACTGTGCAAACCGTCCTCGACAGCGTCTTGGACAATGCGCGCTATAACAGCTTTGGACTGGCCGATACGGCGCTTGCAGGTGATGCGCGAGGAGCACTGAGGACCTTACGAGGACTTGAAGCAGAGGCGACCCAGGCACCGGCAGTATTATGGGCGCTCGCGCGAGACGTTACCTTACTGGGACACATTGACGAGGACAGGCGCCGCGGTACCTCTGTGGCCCAGTCCATCAGTCAGCGAGGCGTCTGGCGTAGTCGCGCTCAGCTGGTTCAAGATGCCTTCAATCGACAGACCAGCGCCAGCATTGGTCGCCTACAGCGGCTCGCATTTCAAACCGACTGTGCAGTGAAAGGCTTTATCAAGGGCAACCCCTGGCAGTATCTCGATCAGCTGGTCGTACTGCTGGCCCAAGGCCCTCAACCCTCGAGTGTGGCCAGGCGCTCCCGACGGCTGTAAAGCCAAATTACCATCAGAAAACCCAAGCCTCCATTAACCGCCAGTACTGGAACAAACCCCAGTATCTCGGCCGCCGCACCGGTGAACCCCGCGCCGAAAGCTGGCGCCCCCATCGCCGCCAAGGTCCACAAACTGACCACACGTCCACGGTAGTCCTCATGCACCGCAAGTTGTGTGATGGTCTGACACGCTGTCCCTGCAATGGTGGTGAACATACTGATTACCAGCACCATCGCGACGAGACGCCACAGATCGATCGCCAGCTGGAGACCCAGCAGCGAAAGCGCGGATAACAGCACCGATAGACTGACCAACCGAAATAGTCGTCGGTTGTCCGCGTGTTGGCGGGTCAGCACTAGGCCTCCCAGAATGGAGCCGACCCCGGCACTGGCCGTCAATGTCGCCAGCGCCGTGGAACCCGCGCCCAACAACACACCATTAATAGCCGGCAAAAGCTCAATCGCGGTTCTGCCCAACAACCCATTGACCATCGTCAGGGCAAAAATGAGGCGGATTCCCTGACTCTGTCGGACATAACCGAGACCGGCTTTAAATTGCCTGACCAGAGGTTCCCGAGGCTTCGGCTGTCGCCGTCCCACCCCTCGCAAGCCAATCAAAATCGCCCCCGAGATGACGAACATCAACATGCCGATAAAAAACGCGTCGGCGCCATTTCTAATCTGTATCAACCAGGCACCGGCCGCCGGCCCCAAAATTCTGGCGGTGTTAAAGGTCATGGCTGAGAGGCCCACGGCACTTGGCAAGGCGTCGCGGCCCACGAGAACGGGGATCAACGCAAGACGCATGGGCGTGTGCCAGGACGTCGCCGCCCCTAGCGCCAAGGCCAAGCTCATCAACACGCTCAGGCCAAAGCGGTCCATCAGCATTGCCACACCGCCCGCGAGGGCAATGAGTGCGTGCACAGACATAGAAGCAATGAGCCCGTGGCGAGGATTGATACGGTCCGAAATAATGCCAAACAGCGGTGATAGTACGAAGACCGGGCCCAGCATCAGGGCAGCCGTCACCCCAACCCAGCTGGCGGAGTGCGTGATTTCCCAGGCGCTCCACCCCAGCAGAAAGCGAACCATCCAGGAACCGAGACTTGAGAACCAGCTCGCTGGGAAATAGCGCAAAAATGGCGGCTCCTTCAGGGCCGAACGGCGCACCTGTCGCTTTTCACTACTCACTAAATGCGGGCTCCTTGCTTTTAGGCGTCATTAGGAATACTGTTTTTTTATACAGTATTTTGAGGCCGGCCACTGAGGGCTGTCGTGCTGATACCGCTTCGCCGTAATACCCACCGGGTCAGATATAGACCTACTCCACGGCAGCTCAAATGGCAGCTCAAATGGCACCCAAAATAGCAACGCAAAGGGTACAGGAATCTGATAGCAACGGAGTAAATTATGTACGACCCACTTGAGCCTATTATCAGCCGATCGGATACATGGAGAGGCATGGAGTCGAATCACCCTCTTCAAACACTGCGAATATCGGCTAATAGCGACTGGCACGCACTTGATGTGCTACCGACAGGCTTTGACACACTTGATAACCAACTCGCGCTAGGCGGATGGCCGATGATGGGTTGCATTGAGTTTCTGACCGACGGTAATGGCATGGGGGCCATGGGGCTCATGCTACCCACAATGGAAAAACTGGGGACACAGCCTCGCTGGTTAGCGTTCATTGCACCGCCCAACACACCCTACGCACCGCTATTAGCCGCCCGTGGCATACCGACTGAACAAGTCCTGATTGTGCATCCAAAAAATAGGGAGGAATTGCTCTGGGCAACCGAGCAAGCAATTCGAAGCACCACGTGCAGCGCGGTCTTTAGTTGGTTAGGCGCCGCCGATTATCGCTATGCCGAATTACGTCGGCTGCAATTAGCGGCTACAGAAAACGATACCCTAAGTGTTGTATTTCGCCATCGAGAAGCCGCCGAAGAACACACACCGGCCTGCCTGCGGCTCAGGTCACGAGGCTATCGTCGTATCGATATCCTCAAGCAGCGGGGTGGAAAACCCATTAGCGATATCGTGATCGAGCCAGATAATGACGTGCCAACGCAACCACAGCTCTGGGAACTTCCCAGCGAAACCCTCAGAACCCCAACCGGGCATTATTTAACGCCGGTAGCCTAACGGTGGAACCAGAAGAAACACTCCGTGTCCCATCAAAACTCCATGCCTTACACTTGGAATTTATTACCGTTGCGGAGCCTTCATCATGGACGCCCTACCACATCGTTACACCACTATCGCCAAAGGGGCGAGCGAGACTTCTACGGTCACGGTTTCTGCGCAGGGGGTACCTGACATCTCCACCGATGCGCCCGCCGAGTTTGGTGGTCCGGGGAATGTATGGAGTCCAGAGGGTCTGTTAATGGCGGCCGTCGCCGATTGCTTTATTCTCACCTTTCGCGCCATCTCCACCGCCTCCAAGGTGGCGTGGCACGCCATCGAATGTCAGGCGACGGGCACACTCGACCGCGTTGAGCGACAGACACTGTTCACGGCGATTGAACTTCAGGTATCGGTTACCGCGGCTGCGGATGTCAACGAAGGCATGCTTGAACGATTGCTTCACAAAGCAGAAGAGGCTTGTCTTATCACTAACTCACTATCAGCGCCGATCACACTATCGACGTCGATTCACCGACCCTGACACCGCCTTACACACCGGGCCGATCAGTCAGTCGACGCTCGGCAACAGCGGTACCACTGTCAACGCCAGCATGCGTGCTCCGGAAGGACTCGCCTACTGGCATGATGTGAAACGACCCGGCTCGCTTTCTTCAGCTCGCCAAATCACCGAGTCGCGCAGCAACCATCGCATTAATATTCTCTTCAAGAACATCCAGCGGTACGGGTCCGCTCCCCAGAACAACGTCATGAAATTGACGTATGTCGAACTGCTCTCCGAGAGCCTCTCGCGCCTGCTCTCGCAGAGCCAAAATCCTAATCTTGCCAATCATGTACGCCGTTGCTTGACCCGGCATCGCGATATAACGCTCGATGGCCTTGACGCAATCTGATTCAGCGTTAGGCGTATTCCGGAGGAGGTAATCAATCGCCTGTTCACGGGACCAGCGCTTGTGGTGAATCCCTGTGTCGACCACGAGTCGCGCCGCCCGCCACAGCTCCATGGCAAGACGCCCAAACTCCGAATAGGGGTCTTGATAAAATCCCATCTCTTTGGCGAGATATTCGGAGTAAAGACCCCACCCTTCCGAGAAAGCAGTGAAGGAGAGGTAGCGCTGAAAATCAGGAATCTCACCGAGCTCGGTAGTGAGCGCACGCTGCAAATGATGGCCAGGCACGCCCTCATGGAATGCCAGCGCCTCCAGATCAGTCTTGGGCATGGCGCTCATGTCATAAAGATTTGCGTAGTAAATGCCCGGTCTGGAGCCATCCATAGGCGGCCCTTGGTAAAAGGCTTTGCCGGCGCTCTGCTCACGAAATGCCTCCACCCGCTTTACCGTCAACTCCGCCTTTGGAAGTACGCCAAAATAGTCAGGCAGCCGCGCCTTCATCGCGTCGATCGCGCTCCGTGCCGCCTCTAAATACTGATCACGCCCTTGATCTGTATTGGGAAAGCGTAGCGAGTCACTTGCTCGTACAGAGGCAAAAAATTCAACCAGCGTCCCCTCAAAAGCAAGCTGCTCCATAAGCGCACGCATATCGGCTTGTAACCGGTCGACATTAGCAAGACCTAACTCATGGACCTGATCAGCCGTCAAATCCGTGGTGGTGTACCAATTGAGCAGGGCCTGGTAATAGTCGCTTCCTCGCTCAAAACGCCACACACCATCATCGCCCGAGGCCGCCCCAGCCTGAGCTTTTAGCGTATCAATCAGACGGTGATACGCGGGTTGTAATCCATTGCGCAGTCCGTCCCTAGCCGCATTGAGCAAACGCTGTTTTTCGGCGGACTCAATAGCGAGGGCATCGACCTTCGCTTTGAAATCTGACCAGATGATGGAGTCTTGCTCGCCGTCATCGAAGGGCTGACCTGTAACCACGTTTTCCGCCGCTTGAATCATTTGCGGATACATCCAATCCACCAAAAGCAGGCCTTCCTCTGCGCGTAAATTCAGCTGCTCAATCACACCATCAAAATAGGAGGCCACGTTATTCAGTCGCCCAACATAAGCCTCGGCATCCGCAACTGTCGCAACACGGTGAACATTAATCAGAGCACTCGGCACGCGGGTATGCGGTCCTCTAAACTGATGAATGACATAGCGCTCGCGGCGGAATTCATCCAGCGCCAGCTCGCGTTCGCCATTACGGATAAATAGCGCTTTTGATAACCTCTCGGCATCAGAAAGTGTGGCGTCTTCAAACGTTTTGACCTGCGCTAAATCATCCCGGAGCAGCGCTATGCTCTCCATTTCGAAGGCCTCGGTCACGTCATTCCACTGATCCTTGTGGGTTTCTCGACCAACATAACTCGCCGATAACGGATTGCGCTCAAGTCCACGATCAAAATGCGCGGTAAAAAAATCAGCGAGTGCTTCGCGGCTGATCGCCGCGGCAGCGACAACCCCATCGGACTGGTCCGAAACAGCATCCTGACCTTCATCTTTCGAACAGCCCCCAATAAGCGCCAGCCACACCACGGCTGCCAACACCCAGATAAACCTTCTGCTTCGCGCGCTCATCATCACTTCCTCCAGGATGCCTTAGGTTTGATACCTCGCTGACTGCCCAAAGATTGCCGCCTTGGGTGTCGCCGGTGACGATAGTATCGCTAAATGGTCAAGACTTATGTGCTTGACTCACCTCATGACCCATTTACCCACTTCTTTGATGCGGGTTTTTATTGGCAAGTTATGGGCACGGCTTACCGGTGGACCGCGAATTTTTGCTGGTTTCGTTGCCCCATCTACTTATAATACTGTACATATATACAGTATTATAAGTAGATGTCTCTTTGGCTCTGTTTACGTTTTCCCCTCCTCTCCATTGAGTGTCTGCCGCCGGATATAAACCGACCGGCCGTCGTGGTGGAGGCACAGCGCGTCATCGCTGCTAACGAGCTGGCGCTGACTCTAGGCATTAAACCCGGCCAGAGTAGTAGTACCGCACGCGCGCTGGTTGCCGACGGCGAACTCAAACTACTCAACCGAGACAATGCCCGGGAACAGCAGCTGATCGAGCAACTCAAATGCTGGGCTTATGGCTTCACACCTACCCTCGAATCATGGCATGACGATACTCTCCAATTAGAAGTCGGGAGCTGTCTGAAGCTTTATCGAGACATTAATCGCCTCACCGATGTCCTCACAAGGAAATTGATTCGTCGAGGATTTACAGTGGCTACCGGACTCGGCTCCAATCGCTGGCTAGCCTGGTTAATGAGCCATACCGACAGTCCGATTGCAGCGAGCGGTGATAATAAAGAACACCCGTCGTTAACCGCACTCCCATTACGGTTGCTGCTATCAATACCGGGAAACAATTTTCAGCAACCCATTGAGCGACTCGCAAAAGCGGGTATTCAAACCCTGGGACAATTGCTCGCGCTCCCCCCCAGCAGCGTTGCTCGGCGCTGTGGCAAGCCGCTACATAACTGGCTGCAAGCACTAACCGCAACCAGTGATCGCTTAACCGCTGACTTTCAGCCACCCCAAAGGTTTGCAGATTGTCTCTGGTTCGGATTTGAAATTAGGCACAGCAACGAGCTTCAACCCGCCATGGAGCAATTGCTCGAAGGTTTAGCCGGTTTCCTTACCTCTGCACAATTAACAACAGCAACTATCGACTGGCATTTGCTCCGCACACAAGGTGGCTTTCAAACTCTCCGGGTAAGAAGTAGCGAGGCGCATCGCTCCCCCGAGCGCTGGCTAAAGCTCTCCTGTTTACAACTTGAGCACTATCCTCTCGAAGAGAACATTGAAGGGTTGGCACTCCACGCATCATCTCTAGAAGAAGAAGTCGTTCATGAAGTTGACCTTTTTGGTGACAACCGTTCGAGTGAGCCGCTTTACAGTCTGGTCGATCGACTTCGCGCTCGTTTGGGTCTGCAGGCTGTTAGATACCTTGGGGTACGGGAAGCCCATCTACCTGAGTTCAGCCAGCTATTAACCGAGGAACAACCCTGCCCCGCGGGACTCACAACCTACGCCAAACAACGTCCTTTTTGGCTGCTGGAGGAGCCCCACCCCATACGGACATGGAATGACCAGCTTTTCTGGAATGGACCACTGACGCTTATCCATGGGCCTGAACGGATCGAGGATAACTGGTGGGAACAACCGATTAGCCGTGATTACTATGTCGCTTCGACCGAGGAGGGTCAGCCCATTTGGATTTTCAAGAATCGCCATACCCAACGCTGGTACGTTCAGGGAGTGCTTCCCTGAGGGACGGCCAAGCGTCTCCTAAGAAATTTTTCTAATAAATTCATTGTGTTAGTTTGGTACTAATTAATATGACAAAAATGTTTCATTTATATGTCTCCCATGTTGCATCTTCGTGACGCTGTGATGACAGGCGTCAGAAAGGCCAGCAACATGCCGATGCAATATGTCGATAAGGCCTCAATAAAGCCCGGTTAAAACCGCCAAGTCAGGAGATAAAGGGACTGGTGGTTTAGTTGTTCAACGCTGTGAAGCGATAAAAGCGCTGTGAAGCGCGAGGAGATAAAGCGATGAAAAAAACACTACTAGCCCTACTAGCAGCTACAGCTCTTTCCGCTCAGGCCGGCAATGAAGTTGTGCCTCTGCGGCATATCAGCTCTTTGGATATTTTCGCCCAAGAGCTCACCATGTCGACAGAAGATCAGAGCTGGGTTGTCACCCACGACTGCAATCTGTACATGAGTAATAGTTCTGAGGTTTCAGTTCGACCGGCAAATAAGACCCACATGTTGCCGCATCGCATGAACAGGCTGGGCACTTGGGATTCTCTCGTTATCACCGTAGACGGCAGAAAAAATGTCTGCAAAGTGAACGCGATCGACAAACTGGATACCCAACTAATCGCCGCACGATAATCATGAGGGGCGTCGCCCCTCAAGCGATAAGCGCTACCTTTCTGACTAAATCCGCCAACTAAGCCACCGAGGTGCCGCCCGGGACTTTGGGCTTTATCGACTCCAAATTAGTTTGTCAGTGGCAAAACCCAGCTCAAGCGCTCGCGCCACAAAATCTTTTTTTATCTCTTCCGAAATCACCCGCTCGCGTGCCAGCAGCCAGAGGTAGTCGGTGTTAAAACCCGAGACGTAGGCGTAACCGTAATCGGGGTCAAGTTCAAATACGATATAGCTACCGTAAAATGGACCGAAAAAAGACACCTTGAGATGGGCCATTCCTTCATCGTCAACGAACAGTGCCCTGCCTTCGGCCGATCGACGCTCCCCTGTTTCCTCGTCGGTCCCGCTGTTAAGCACGCGTAAAGACCCGTCTTCGTTAACACTGTATTCCGCGATAACATCAACCAAACCCCGCTCAAAGCTGTGATCCAGTCGGGCAATTTCATGCCAGGTTCCAAGGTAACGATCCTTATCGAAACCAGAAACGGGCTGAACGCCCTCAGGAACACCAGTACAAGCAGCAAGCGTCAGCAAACACCCAAAAACTACTGCCCATCGGTAGCCGTTGTTCATAAGCGCCTCTCCAATCCAGCTTGGTTACCATAGCCTGAGTTCGTAAGCTTAGCAGGTGATCATCTTGCGTGGGCCTTGAGACCATCAACGCGCCCTGCAAATGCATTCTCAAATGCTGCTCTTTTACGCAGCTGTCTCGCGCAGCTCTGCCAGACAGTCCTGTCATGCAGCTCGGTCATGCCACTCTGTCATGCAAAGTCGCCATGACAAAGCCCTCTTTAAGGGCTGGCGCGCCGTAGAAATTTAATTATACTGTATATTTATACAGTATTTGGCCATGCCCTACGCTGAGCTTCACTGCCTGAGCAACTACAGTTTTTTACGCGGCGCTTCACATCCAGCTGAGCTGGTTGAGCGGGCCGCTGATTGTGGTTACTCCGCCCTAGCAATCACTGACGAATGTTCACTTGCCGGCGTGGTCAAAGCCCATGTAGCCGCCAAATCGGTCGGGCTTAAGCTGATTATTGGCAGCGAATTTGCCCTCAGTGAAGGCATCCGGCTAATCGCTCTCGCTCCTAACCGCGCTGCTTATGGCGAGCTCGCAGGGCTCATTAGCCGGTCGCGCCGAAGAGCACTAAAAGGCGAGTATGTCACTCATCTGCGAGACGTTCTATTTCACCTAAAACGCTGTCTTCTTATCTGGCTACCGGGCGACAGTGACCATGAAAAAGTGTACGGACAGCAATTAGCTCGCTTGTGCAAAAATCGGGTATGGGTTGGTGTGACCCGATTGCTGGGCAATGATGAGCTGCGTCAGTTTCGCCAACGATGGCAGTTAGCTCAGGACCTAAAATTGCCGATGGTTGCCTGTGGTGACGTGCAAATGCACTGTGCCACCAGAAAGCGGTTGCATGATGTACTCACCGCACTTCGCTTCAATACCACTGTCGCCTCTCTGGGCCAGCGCCGCCTAATCAATAGTCAGCAACACATAAGAAGCCTCGACAAACTACTTCCTCTCTACCCGTTATCGCTTGTTAACGAATCGCTTCGCATCGCCCAACGTTGCACGTTTAGTCTGGAAGAACTGCGCTATGAATACCCACAGGAAGTGGTGCCTGCAGGACATGACGCTAACTCTTACCTACGTGAACAAGTTGCCATTGGTGCCGCCAAACGCTGGCCAACCGGCATTCCCGAAGCCATTCAAAATCGCATCCATAAAGAACTCGAGCTCATCACCGAGCTACGCTATGAATATTACTTTCTAACCGTTTACGACATTGTCCAGTTTGCTCGCGAACGGCAAATTCTTTGTCAGGGCAGAGGTTCTGCCGCCAACTCGGTGGTGTGCTATTGCCTGCACATTACTGAAGTCAGTCCGGAACAAGTGAACTTGCTGTTTGAGCGCTTTATTTCCAGAGAGCGGGACGAGCCTCCTGATATTGATATCGACTTTGAACATGAAAGACGCGAAGAGGTCATTCAATATATCTACGACAAATATACTCGTCGCCGCGCGGCACTCGCCGCCACTGTCATCACCTATCGCTCACGAAGTGCGGTACGCGATGTGGGAAAAGCGCTTGGTCTTGATCCAGTCTTTGTTGACGATCTCGCAAAATCGCTAGCCTGGTGGAATAGGGAGCGGGAACTGACCCAACGGTTTGAGCAACACGGTATAGGTATGCCGGGAAAAATCGCTGAAAACTTTCTCTATCTGGTCCAAGAGATCCTTGGATTTCCTCGCCACCTGTCCCAACACGTGGGCGGCTTTGTCATCAGTCAGGGACCTATTTCTAATCTGGTACCCATCGAAAACGCGAGCATGGAGGCGAGGACGGTAATTCAGTGGGACAAGGAAGATATCGAGGCACTCGGCCTGTTAAAGGTCGATATTTTGGCGCTGGGCATGCTATCGGCTATCAGAAAAACACTTGCCTTGATTCATCGGGACAACCCCAGCATCCAGCGATTGCAAGATGTCCCCCGGGAGGACGGTGCCACCTACAGAATGCTACAGCAAGCTGATTCAATTGGCGTTTTTCAAATTGAATCGCGAGCACAAATGTCGATGCTGCCGCGATTAAAGCCCGCCTGTTTTTATGATTTGGTTATCGAAATAGCCATCGTCCGCCCCGGACCTATACAGGGGGACATGGTGCATCCCTATTTACGACGCAAACATGGCTTGGAACCCGTAAGTTATCCCAGCGACGCAATCAAATCAGTGCTTGAGCCAACGCTAGGCGTCCCTATTTTTCAGGAGCAAGTTATCCGACTGGCAATGGTAGCTGCCGGCTTCACTGGCGGAGAAGCAGATGCACTACGCCGAGCCATCACCAACTGGGGGCGCAATAGCAAGCTGCTGATGTTTGAAAAAAAACTCAAGACTGGCATGACGCACCGTGGTTACAGTTCAGAGTTTGCCGATCGTCTCTTCGATCAAATAAAAGGATTTGGGGGTTATGGTTTTCCCGAGTCGCATTCCGCCAGCTTTGCCATACTTGCTTATATCTCGGCGTGGTTTAAGTGCCACCATCCGGCAGCTTTTTATGTCGGCCTGCTTAACAGCCAACCCATGGGTTTTTATACCCCCTCCCAACTGATTCAGGATGCCAAACGTCACGGGATTCAGTTTTTACCCATCGATGTGAATCACAGCCGCTGGGACCACGAACTGCTGCCAACACCGGACCAGGGCCAGCCCCCTGTTCGACTTGGTTTTCGCCTGATAAAAGGCTTATCAGAGGCAAGCGCCAAGCGCTTGGTTGAGGCTCGCCAATCCAATCGATTTCAAACGCTTGCAGATCTTCGGCAACGCACGGGTTTGAATAAGGCCGATCTGGAAGCACTAGCCTCCGCTGATGCGTTACAAAGTATTAGCGGCAATCGCTATCAATCCCAATGGCATGTTATGGGCTTGGAACCAGATCGGCCATTGCTGCGCAATGAAGCTACCCTCTATGAAAAGCGACGCAATTCTGACGTTTCGGTGACCCCCCCCAGTGTGGCCGAAGATGTTCTGGCCGACTATCAAACAACGGGGCTGACACTCCGCGCGCACCCATTGGCACTATTGCGCGATAAAACGCCGTTTAAGCAGTGTCGTCGACAGAGCGAACTACACCAACTGGGGAACCACCGATTCGTCCGTATCGCCGGCTTGGTCACTTGCCGGCAGCGACCAGGCACTGCCTCAGGGGTTGTTTTCTTGACTCTTGAAGACGAAACAGGAAATCACAATGTCATTGTCTGGCCAAGGGTTCAGGAGAATTTCCGGGAGGCATTAATGACCGCGCAGTTACTGCTGGTTAAAGGAACCCTGGAAGCTCGCGACGGTGTTATGCATGTGATCGCAGGGTCACTCCACGATTACAGCGCTTCTCTCCAATCCCTTACTATCCAATCGCGAGATTTTCATTGAAGCTCCGCTCGCAACCCCATACCGGCCAAACCCTGCAAACCACACTATCCATCCCGCGACACTCGTGCCGCAACACCTAATCAGCAACCCAAGCACATACCTTACAAACACCCTCCCTAGGGGGTGTACCAAATTGCCGAGGTATAAGCTCGCTCCTGCGTCGACGTCGGAGCATCTGGCGGAATCGAGGTGCCATAGCGCGCGGCATCGTGGGTGCTCCAGCGAGGTGTTGGAATCTCAAGGACACGGGCGTAATAAACCGCCGATACCTCAGGGTCAAAGTCGGGGTCTTTCCACACTGCCATGAGTTCAGGTGAGCCAATCGAATTAGTCCAGGTCGCAGTGGCTACGTCGACTGTGTTGCCTACGGGAGGCAACCGACCTTGCGCGTCGAGAATTCTGTCATCAGACCAAGCGACATTATAGATTTGTTCGTGGCGCTGACCTGATGCATCCACCCAACCTTTGACAATCTGAATACGGTCGAGGTTGCCTGAATAAGGGTCTCGCTGTGCGGCAACCAAAAAAGTGGGGGCATCATGATCGCCTCGGGGGGCGAGATCCCCACCCATAGGGACGCCCTTGGCATAACCGATCTCGTGAGGTAAACGACCCATAGCGTCCGACGCCATGAAGTCCCATCCGCCAAAAAAACGGACTGTAATGCGCGAACCGGTAGTCGCGTAGGTTTCCTTACGACGCATAGCATCAAAAAGCGCCTCTCGGGTGTTTTCCGTAGCCCAGATTCCTTGGTAACCCGACGCTACCATCGACCAGCCGGCCACTTCCTTACCACGCAGCTTTGCCATCGGACGCTGTAGTCGTTCAGGGCTGGGCTCGGCACCGGAGTGCTTGCCAAAAAAATTATCCTCAGCTCCCGTAGCCAGCGCAGTATGACTATCAGTCGCTCCCACAAAACCAAATTTGTAGGGGTTTACACCGGTCTTTTGTTCTATCTGTAACCCAAGCTGAAGTGCGGTCCGGCCATACTCGCCAATCAACATGTCATCGGTTTTTTCCTCTGATAGGTCAAGATTACCAACGTCCCAGGTCTCGTAGTCGGCAAATTCATCATCTGGAGAGAGGAAAGGATGCGCCTCACCATCACCCTTAATTTGAGTAATCTCATACAAGGGCTCCCAGCGAGCCCGGGTGGACGCCCACTCTGCATCTATGGCGCCACCATAGAGGGGCTCTGTGGTGGGAAACATATGACCGTTTGATAAGTTCCCGTTATGCGGAATCGCCAATATCTGTCCGCCGGTAACGTCCTCATAATGCGCCAGCCATTTCCAGAGTTCTCTGGGATCTGGGCTTCCTTCCGGCGCTTGCGAGGTATACGGATCAAGCTGTGCCGCCTCTTCCTCACCATCCCGGTAGATCACAACGCGATGTAAATTCTGACCGTTGTCGGTGGATGTCCACTCATAGCCGATGAAAGCCGTGAATTGACCGGGATCGTTATGGGCATCTGCAGCACTGGTGGCAACCGCCCAGGCGTCCTGAAAAGCCTTAGTGCCCGGTGTGATATAAATATTTTTATCGAAGCCTTTATTGGCAATCGCAATGACAATCTCCAAGGCTGCAGCCACGGCCGTCTGCCCGCCCTCTTGCACCATGTCATACCACCGTCGGCCTTGTGGTGACGCCAGAATTTTTTCGTCACCTCTTAATAGCGCGGGGAAAAAACCCATATTGTTGGAGTGATCAGACACCACCAGCCAATCGAGAGGTCGACTGAGGCGCGCCGGAATCCCCGTGGTCGATGTCAGCTGGTAGCCTTTGGCGAAACGGTAAGCATCGTCGGGGAGCAGCCGAGCGCCGAAGGTACCCGCGTCCATCGACATACTGGTATGTAAATGGGAATCCCCCCAAAACACCTGATCGGGAAAGGTCCGGTTTGCATAGCTCGAGTACGCTGCGCTCGGCTCTGCCACTGTCCGCTGCGACCCGCAGCTGATGAGCGCAATGAGCAATGCAAGGTAACGTACTCTAGGGCTACTTATTCTTTTTAACGACATGGTGACCTCCACTGTAGCAAGGTGACTCGGGTAGGCTCAAGCAAAATGCCCCAGGTCACCCCTCATACCGATATCGATTACAGACAATCCCCGTCGGGACATTCTTTTGCAAGTACCGTCACGGGCTCTCCGGCGATGCCGGCATACACCACCAAGATGACCGCTGGTTCATCGCCTGGATTGGCGCCGGCATGCTCCTGATCCACCAGTTCGATAAGGCCATCACCCGCCGACAAAGTCCTCGATTCCCCCGTCGCAGAGTGAACGACCAGCTGACCAGACAACAGGACGCCTGCGGTCGCATGGGGGTGGTAGTGCATGGGAAGCGCTTGCCTTGGAGGAATTGTAATCCGTACCACCGAGAGCTCAGGTTGACCGGTGCTGTAGGCGGGCAACAGTGTGCCATTCCACATGGTCGTGGATTTCACCAATACCTCTGCCTGAATCTCCTCCATCGCTGCCATGGTACTGTCGCCTTTCGCAGGCATCGCGAGCAACATAACAAGCGGCAAGGAAAAAAAATAAAAGGCAACAGCAGCGGTTAAGCCACGGCTACTGGCACAAGTATCGTAAACGTTTTCCGGGACGTAGCGAGGCTTAATCATTTTCGGAGCGAACAGCAGCCTCGATACCTCCCCTACCGTCATCAAGCAGGTGAAATTCAATCGGCCGACAGCACACCTCGCAGTCCTCGATGTAATCACTGCCGACCTCCTCAGGATTCAGCAACGTGGTAATTCCCTCTCCGCAGTAGGGACAGTAAATATCCACCTCCTGCAGGGTATAGCCAGTCATCGCTAGCTAGCCTGTTGTAGCGGAGCCTGCGTTTCAGCGGTCGCTTGAGCTTCAAAGACAAGGGCTCCATCTTCGAGCGCTTCGTCCCTGAACATCTTTTTGTCTTTACGGTAATTCTGCGGGTTTACCCAGGGATGACGATCCCCTTGCTTGGGAAATTTTGGCAACACGCGCTGCATATACCCCGCCGAAAAATCATCGATCCAAAGACGCCTTGGCATCGCCGCCGCCAGCTCCGCCGGAAGACGTGGCGTCACCTTGTTATAGCCCTTCGCCTTCATATGGTTCAGTACACGGCAGACCCAGTGCGCGATGAGGTCTGCACGCAGGGTCCAGGACGCGTTGATATAGCCAAACGTCTGCACCATGTTAGGGATGTTCGTACACATCATGCCCTTGTAGGTCCACTCATTGGCAAAATCCACAGACGCGCCATCCACTGTGAATTCGGCACCCCCCAGAATGAGAAGTTCGATGCCCGTCGCCGACACGATGATATCTGCCTCTAAGTGCTCTCCCGTCTTAAGCGCAATACCGGTCTCGGTAACACGCTCGATATGCTCGGTGACAATCTCGGCCTTGCCAGACTTGATAACCTCGAATAAGTCATCGTCGGGCACCAGACATAAACGCTGGTCCCAGGGGTTATAACGGGGGGTAAAGTGCTTCTCAACGTCTACGATATCGCCAATCTCTTGATAGACTTTTTTCAATAACCCCCGCTTGATGACCTTGGGCATGATCCGCGTCAGGTTGTACATGGTTTGCTGCCACAACGTGTTATGCCAGCGTATGAGGTTGTAAGCCACCTGATGAGGCAGGTGTCGCATGAGCCAATTGGCGCGAGCGTCGATCGAAGGGCGGGAGATCACGTAGGTCGGCGAGCGCTGTAGCATGGTTACCTTGGCAGCGGTAGATGCCAAGTTTGGCACCAGGGTCATGGCGGTCGCGCCCGACCCAATCACCACCACTTTCTTTCCCGCATAATCAAGATCATCAGGCCAAAACTGCGGGTGTACCCAGGTTCCTTTGAAGTCTTCACGACCCGCAAATACTGGCTGGTGTCCTTGGTCGTAGCTGTAGTAGCCCGAACACATGAACAAGAAGCCGGTACGGTATGTCTTTAGGCCAACTGGCGTCTCTAGGGTGAGAACCCACTTGCTTGTCTCGCTTTGCCAATTCGCGGCCACCAGCTTGTGGCCAAATCGAATATGGGGCCGCACGTCATATTCATCGGCGGTTTCGTTAACGTACTCGCGAATCGCGGGTCCATCGGCAATGGCTTTCTCCGAGGACCAGGGTTTAAAGTCATAACCCAAGGTGTACATGTCACTGTCGGATCGAATACCGGGATACCGAAAAAGGTCCCAGGTACCGCCAATAGCGTCTCGCCGCTCAATGATGGCGAAGTTGGTCCCGGGACAGTCTCGCTGCAAGCGAACCGCTGCACCGATCCCGGACAAGCCAGCGCCGATAATGATGACGTCAAAAGCGTCACTGCGATCAGCTTGGATCGTTGCTTTTTCAGCTATACCCATTGCACTTTCTCCCTAACCCGGGGGAATCAAGAGCCCTAGCCCTGATGTCGTCCCTTACCTGCTGCAATTCGCATCCGCAATGCATTCAGCTTGATAAAACCCGCGGCATCTTTTTGGTCGTAAGCACCCTGATCTTCCTCAAAGGTCGCGACCGATGCGTCAAACAGCGAGTCCTCAGAGCGACGCCCCGTCACAATAACATTACCCTTGTAAAGTTTCAGTCGCACATCCCCGTTTACCCACGCCTGGGTCTCATCGATCGCCGCCTGCATCATTCTGCGCTCTGGAGACCACCAGTAGCCGTTGTAAATCAACTTTGCGTAGCGCGGCATCAGCTCATCCTTGAGATGCGCTGCCTCCCTATCGAGGGTGAGGGATTCAATCGCTCGGTGAGCACGCAACAGAATCGTGCCCCCCGGTGTTTCATAGCAGCCGCGGGATTTCATACCGACGTAGCGGTTTTCGACAATGTCGGCCCGACCAATGCCGTGTGCACCGCCTCGGCGATTGAGTGTTTCGAGCACCTGCGCAGGAGACATGTGTTCGCCATCTACTGCGACCACGTCACCCGCGCGGAAAGTTAGCTCCACTTCCTCGGCTTGATCCGGTGCCGCCTCAGGGCTCACCGTCCAACGCCACATATCCTCCTCCGCCTCAATCCAGGGGTCTTCCAGAATGTCACCCTCATAAGAGATGTGCAGCAAATTAGCATCCATCGAATAAGGCGATTTCTTTTTCGCATTGGAGAAATCCACCGGGATCTGGTGTTCTGCGCAGTAGGCCATCAGCGACTCTCTGGACCCCAAATGCCACTCCCGCCACGGCGCGATCACCTGAATCCCGGGCTTTAACGCATAGGCACCCAGCTCAAACCGAATTTGGTCATTGCCCTTGCCGGTAGCGCCATGGGAGATTGCATCAGCGCCTGTCTCGTTAGCTATTTCAACCAGCCGCTTGGCGATAAGTGGACGCGCTATCGAGGTCCCCAGCAAATATTCGCCCTCATAGACGGTGTTAGCCCGAAACATGGGAAAGACGAAGTCGCGAACAAACTCCTCCCGCAAATCCTCAATGTAGATTTCTTTGATACCCAGTGCTTCAGCCTTGGCACGCGCGGGAGCGACCTCTTCCCCCTGACCAATGTCAGCGGTGAAAGTAACCACCTCGCATTGATAGGTTTCCTGCAACCATCGCGCGATCACGGAGGTATCCAGGCCACCAGAATAGGCCAGCACTACTTTGTTTACAGAGGACATAACGAATTCCGAAAAACAGGTGAAAAGGCAAACAGCCGGTATTTTACGCCGCCAAAGGGGGATTGCCCAGTTAACCCTGCTAGAATACCGCGCCTGAGCCTTGGATTCGCTATGAAAACCCTGACAATTCTCAAGCCCGATGACTGGCACATCCATTTGCGCGACGGCAAGGCGCTTCCCAAAACGGTCAATGATGTGGCCGCATGGGCGCAGCGGGCCATCGTGATGCCGAACCTTGTGCCACCTATCCTCGATACCAAGGCCGCTTCGGCCTACCGCCAGCGCATTCTCGCAGCACGGCTGCCCCAGCATGACCAGTTTGACCCACTCATGATTTTGTACCTGTCAGACAAAACGACCGTGGATCAAATAATTGAAGCCGCCGAATGCCCCTTTATTTACGGCGTAAAGCTGTATCCCGCCGGGGCTACCACCAACTCGGAAGGTGGCGTTAGGGATCTGGCACACCTCTATCCCGTCTTTGAGGCAATGGAAAAGGTCGACTTGCCTCTTTTGATTCACGGCGAGGTCACCGACAGCGATATCGATATTTTTGATCGAGAAAAGATTTTTATTGATCGCTATTTAAGCCAGATCGTAGAGGACTTCCCGGGGCTACGCGTAGTTTTCGAACACATCACCACCGCCGACGCCGTCGGGTTTGTGGTCGGCGCAAGAGATGGTGTTGCGGCAACCGTGACGGCCCATCATCTGCTGTACAACCGAAACGACCTGTTGGTGGGCGGGGTGAAACCTCACTACTTCTGTCTGCCTATTCTCAAGCGCAACACCCACCAGGAAGCCCTGCGCACAGCCGTTACGTCGGGCAACCCGCGATTCTTTTTGGGCACTGATTCAGCACCCCATACCAGGGCCGCCAAGGAGAGCGCCTGCGGTTGTGCGGGTTGCTACACAGCGCATGCGGCAATCGAGCTTTATGCAGAGGTCTTTGAATCGGAAGGCGCACTGCCCTTGCTAGAGGGGTTTGCCAGTCATTTCGGCCCGGACTTTTACCGACTGCCAAGAAATAGTCAAACCATTACGCTCAACCAGGAGTCTCACACAGTCCCTGAAACCTTCACCATGGGGGATGACACCTTAATCCCCCTGAGAGCCGGCGAGCAGCTGAATTGGCGATTAAGCCCGTGAGTGAACACATGCCTCGACAGATCAAAGATCGATTCCGGGGCTTTCTTCCAGTGGTTGTAGACATTGAAACCGGCGGTTTTCAAGCCGCAACCGATGCCCTGCTCGAAATTGCCGCCACCTTCGTCACCGTTGACGAGCAGGGATTATTGGCGCCGCGCGAAACGATCACCTTTAACGTGGAGCCTTTTGAGGGCGCGAATCTGGAGCCCTCGGCTCTCGAATTTACCGGGATAGATCCAGAAAGCCCGCTTCGCGAGGCCGTACCTGAAGAAATAGCCCTTGGTGAGTTGTATGGCCAGGTACGCAAAGAGGTGAAAGCAACGGGCTGCAATCGCGCCATTCTGGTAGGTCATAACGCCCATTTTGATGCCGGCTTCCTCAACGCGGCAAACGAACGCTGTGATATCAAACGGAATCCTTTTCATCCGTTCTCACATTTCGACACCGCCACGCTTGCCGGCTTCGCTTTCGGACACACGGTGCTCGCCCAAGCCTGCAAAAGAGCCGGACTGGAATTCAGCAATAGCGAAGCCCACTCGGCAGCCTACGATGCAGCAAAAACAGCTGAACTTTTCTGTCTGATCGTCAATCGCTGGCAACAGCTCGGGGGCTGGCAGTGGCCGGAGGTGCCTGAGGACCCCGAATAAGGCCTCCGGGGGTAGCGCCCTGGAAGCATCCATTTTCAAACGTAACCTCGCCCGATTTAATAGTCAGTCGGTACCCGGTAGCATCTTGTAGCAACCGTTTTCCTCCAGCGGGTAAATCGTGAGCCACCCACGGGGGGTTCAGTGTCAACGATGTCATATCGATCACGTTTATGTCTGCGAGGTACCCGACATCAATAACGCCTCGGTCATTCAAGCCGTACATAGCCGCTGTGTCTGCACACTGGCGTTTAATCGCATTTCCAAGAGTGATGCGATGGCCCTCTCTATCCCGCACCCAATGCTGCAACAGAAAAGTTGGCGCTGCCGCATCACAGATGGTGCCGCAGTGGGCTCCTCCATCCGACAGCGAGTTGATGCAGTCATCGGACTCCAGGATGGATTCGAGAAAATTTAAGTTTCCGTCCGCATAGTTCAATAGCGGGAAGTAAATGAATCCCTCTCCCTCATTGGACATCAAACTGTCGTAGGCAAAAGCAGCGGGGTCCTGTCCCGCAGCTGCCGCTCTTGCTGCAATCGTATCTTCTGCAGTTGGCTCATAGTTAAAGCCTTCCACCATGGGATATTGCATTTGCCAAGCAACCGTCATGAGCTCGCCCAACAAACGGAGATCAGTGTCGGGAAGCTCACTCGGCTCGGCCAGTAATCGCGCCTTGAACGCTGGATCCCGCAGCCGCTCAAGTTGTTCTTTCCATGGTAAATCGGCGATAGCCAGCCAGCTTGGTTTAAACGAGAAGGGATGAAAGGTTGCTCGCCAACCGAGCACCAGCCCGGTGCCGCGCAGTGAAACTTGGGCCTTAATGTTGGCACCGGCCGCATTTTCTTTGCGCATGGTTGCAATTTGGTCCTCGAAGGACAGAGCCTTCAAAGGCGACTGCAAGGCAGTGAAGCTCACCGGCAAGCCGGTTTCACGGCTCAATTTGCCCATCCAGTCAAACTCGTTCCACTCGGGCAACAGGTCACTAGCCAACTCAAACACCCCGTGGCCGGCCCTCCCCATGGCGCGACCAATACCGATTAACTCCTCTTCGGTAGCCGTAGTGCCCGGCACCAACTCGCCATCGATCGACTTGTGAAGCACGGTCCGTGATGTTGAAAAACCCAGCGCACCCGCCTTCAAGCCCTCCTCCACAATAGCGGACATGCGGGCGATATCTGTCTCTGTAGGCGCCTCATTTGCTGCGCCACGATCTCCCATGACGTAAGCCCTGACCGCACCGTGGGGCACATGAGTCGCCACGTCGACGGAGCGGGGAAGCCCTTCTAATGCGTCTAGGTAGTCGGGAAAGGTCTCCCAGTTCCAAGGCATACCCTCGGAAAGTGCCGATCCCGGGATATCCTCAACGCCTTCCATCAAACCAATCAGCCAGTCGTGGCGCTCTGGCGCCGCGGGGGCAAATCCAACGCCACAGTTTCCCATCACCACCGTCGTGACGCCGTGCCAAGAAGAAGGCGCCATCTCTTGGTCCCACGTGGCCTGACCATCGTAATGGGTGTGGATATCGACAAAACCCGGCGTCACGTGACAGCCCGTTGCATCAACTGTCTCCTGCGCCTCTCCAAGGTCATGACCGATCGCTGCTATCTTGTTTCCTACAATGGCCACGTCGGCCGCAAACGGGTCGCCACCACGGCCATCAACAACCGTACCCCCTTTTATGAGTATGTCGTACATAACCCTGCCCTCTTGTTTCCTTTTCGTTTCAGGCTCTTGACCCGCACTAGGCCACCGTAGAGTGATCCCACACTCAAATCAATGTTCACCCGAGATTTGGTTGAGCAACACATCGAGCTCGGCGACAAGAGAATCGATATCCTCAACGCCCAGCAGCTCGTACTTAATTGATTCCTCAAATGGCAAAAGCTGAACCAAGTGATACGCGACTTCCCAGGCGTTATCGTAGTCAACAGCAAGGTTCATGCGTTGCACATGAGGATGATTCTCGAGGCCACGAAGGACGATTTCCAACGATCGCCATTCCTCTCGCATGGCTTGTTGCCCCAGCGGCGGTGCCATTTCGACATTTGCTTTCACCAGCCCCGACGGCTCTCGCCATACGTCAATGACATCAAAACGTTCGCCGCCGGCGATAGTAATACCCAACAATCCATTGGGTAACTGATCGAAATCGACGATGCGGGCGTAGGTGCCGTAGTCACCAAAATCCGGGGTCGCGACACTCCCACCGCTCACCTCTGACCCCTGGCGCAACCACACCACACCAAAACCCGTGCCGCTCCGCATGCACTCCGCGACCAGATCGAGGTAACGCTGCTCGAAAATTTGTAACGGCATAAGGCCATGTGGCACAAGAGTGGAGGACAACGGGAAAAGGGGAATTTCGGTCATACTGTGGATTACCTCGCCAACGGAAGGCTTGCGATCTCAAGCAATGTGAGCCGCTCTAGCGCATCCGCTCGATTACTGCCACAGACAGCCTCCTCCGCCTGAAACAAACTACAAACCTCGGGTCGTCGGGGATCTCCGAACAAGACGCACTCGAAATGCTCGTTCAGGTGTAAGCAAGGCTCACCCGCTGGTTTACCCGCCGGCATGCCATAAAAAGGGATATTGATCCCGGGCGCAATGCAACACGCCCCACAGCCTTGACGACACGCCGTCGTCACCTCCCTACTCCCTCAGGTCCCAACGGTTTGAATACCAAAAGCAGTTTGGGCAGCAACAACAAGGCACCGGCTACCGCTGCCATCATCGCTATGTCTGTGAGCACACCAAAATAGAGACTGGGATTAAAATTAGACAGGGTTAGCAACGAAAAACCCACCATGACGGTGAGAGTGGTGTAGTACATCGCTCGACCAATACTGCCGTGACTTCGGTGCATCGCTGCACGATAGTTTTTGTCCACGTCAAATTCTTCCCGAAAGCGATAAATATAGTGAATGCAGTCATCAACACCAATACCCACAACGATCGCTGCAATCGTAATGGTCATGATATCGAGGGGGATACCAGCAAGGCCCATGATCCCCAACACTAACCCCGCAGCCAACAGGTTGGGGGCCAGGGCCAGCAGGGCCAGTGACAGAGAACGAAACAACACCCAAAACATCGCACCAATAGCCAGGAAGACCACTGCTAGCGTCAAAATTTGTGACTTGAACAAACTCTGCAGGACGTTGTTGTAGAGCACGAGCAAGGACGTGAACTGGACACGCTCGGGCTCTATCGCAAGCTCTGCAATTAGCGTCTGACGCAACTCCCGCAAAAATTGATCTCGCCGCAAGGCCTTGCTGGTTTCCATGGCGCGCACCGAAATCCTCGCTTGATCCGCGTCGGCATTGAAGTAAGGAGAAACCAATGTGTCATTCACGTCCTCAGGCATGCTGTTCTCGATCAGCGCCAATTCAATCGCCCCCAGCGGCGCACCATAAAGCCCATCCATCACTTCAAACGCGGTGGACAACGACAGCACTTTGCCTGTTTCCTCACGCGCATCGACCAGCTGGTGGGCCCGATCAAGTAGTTGCCGACCGCCGGGTGTAAACCAAAACGCAGGACGGCTACTGCTGTCGCTGGCAAAAATATCGGCACCGCCAAAGGGATCGTCTTCCAAAAACTCATCCGAGAAAGGATCCTCATCCAAATCTTCGGAGGTAAACACCTCAGACTTTCCGTTAGCCATTGCCGTCGACGAAGCACCGGCTGGGGTCGCGTCGTCGGCTGAGAGCCCCGGGTCAGGCGCATAAAGAATAATATCGAGTGGGATGGTGCCACCAAGCTTTGAATCAAGAAGTTCCATACCCTGATAGATTTCGGTGCTGTCTTTAAAGTAATCGATAAAACGATTTTCCACTTCCAGCCGAGAAATACCCAACGCCGTGGCAACTGCAAGCATCGCGGTGATGCCGAGAACACCATTGCCATAGCGCTCGACCCATCCGGAGAACACCAGCGTCATGGCACGCTCAGTCGTAACGGTACGCTTGCCTGCAGGCTCAGGCAGTACTGCCATTAGGCTCGGCACCACCAAAAAAGTGCACAAAAAGCCCACGACAATACCGAGACTCATCATCAGTCCAAAATCGATAACTGGCTGAATGCCGGCAACCAGGAGTGACGCAAACGCCACAAGCGTGGTGAGCGCGGTATAAAGACAGGGAATAGCCATCAGCCGAGCCGCCTCTGCCGC
>Ga0255776_10001364_pt1 | contig 27632 bp, 28 predicted proteins | sample 071ome_19_FD_179974 | JGI IMG/M metagenome (GOLD analysis project Ga0255776, IMG submission 179974) | Coastal salt marsh microbial communities from the Groves Creek Marsh, Skidaway Island, Georgia - 071413AT metaG (version 2) | ecosystem: Environmental > Aquatic > Marine > Intertidal zone >... | reverse complement strand
GCCAAGACTGGCATCGTCTTCTTTGACTACGACGAACGCCGTATCACGCGTGTGCCTCCGGTCTTTTATGAACGCTGTGCACCCGATGTCACCCCCGTGACCGAGTAGTCCGCCAAACTTATTGTTAGGGCCCGTTGTGAGGGCTTGTCATTAGAGCCCGTATCAGGACCCCAAGCTTCTATTGAACGGCTCAGATTCTGTTTGATTTAAGAAGCTCACTCGGGTGGTCTGGCAAAGTATTCCGTCAGGAAGTCCAGAAACGCCCGGCTTTTGCTGGCCAAATAGCGATTTTGCGGGAATACCACCTTGATGGTTCGCACGGGAATGTCCATCTCACTGAACAAACGCACCAGCTGACCATTTTTCAGGTGACGTTCCGCAATGTAGGTAGGCAGGGCGGTGACCCCCATGCCCGCCAGACACGCCTCGTAGATCAAGTCGATATCATTCACCGTAAGCTTGCGTTCGATGTCTGCCAGGCTGAACTTGTTTTCCTTCTCAAACTGTCGCAGCCAATTCAGACGCGCGTATTCCGCGTTGGCGACCACCAGAATGCGGTGACTCATGACGTCTTCCAGCGTGGTCGGTGTCCCGTACTTTTCGAGATACTCAGGCGACGCACAAATGACAATGCGTTGCTCGGCAACGGGTTTCGCGATCAGTCGTGAATCCTCAAGAGAGCCAATGCGCAAGGCAAAGTCATACCCCTCTTTGACGATATCGAGCGGGCGGTCGGAAATATGCAGATCGAAGCTGATGTCGGGATAGCGCTGCGTGAAATCACTGAATATCCGCGCCAGCTCTTTGCGTCCGAAATTCGACATGGCCGTGATACGCAATCGCCCACGAGGCGTATCATCAAAATCGGTGACTAGTTTTTCTGCCTCAGTAATGGAATCCAGAATATTCTCGCAATGCTGATAAAACATCTGCCCGGCTTCCGTGGGGCTGACTGAGCGCGTCGTGCGATTGAGCAGACGGACACCTAACCGTTCTTCCAGTCCACTGATCTGCTTACTGACGGCCGATGGTGTGACACCCATGCCTTCGGCAGCGGTGGAGAAGTTGCGCGCGCGAACGACGGCAACAAAGGTCTGAAGCGGATCAATACGAGACATTGACTGTTTCCAAAGGCGATCTTTTAAGGGTGATAGCCTCAGAATAATTAACTAACAGGAAATAATAAAGTCCTACCGTCATTGATCACTTCGTCATGGATCATTTCTTACTGGGCGACGATGGCTCCTGAAGAGGCAGTGATGGTTCCTGAACTGACGGCGACGGCTCATGGAATTTGGGGCGATAGAGGTTAATCAACCCGGCCGCCACAATCAGGCTGGCGCCCAGCCAGGTCGTCCAGGCAGGAATTTCATCCCAAATCAGCCACCCCATGAGGGCGCCATACAGCACGGCGCTGTACGCGTACACGCCGACTTTCCCCGTCGGCGCGGTACGGTAGGCTCGGGTTAAGGCCAGTTGGCCCAGCGTTGCCACTAACCCTAGCAATAAGATCCACCCCCAATGATGACCACTGACCGGCTGCCAGTTCAGGGCCGCCCCGGGGGCGCTGACGACTGCGGCGATGACGCCAAAGTAAAAGACGATGGTCTGGCTGGATTCGGTGCCGGACATGCGCCGAATAGTCACTTTGGCCAGTGCGGCTAAAAATGCGCCAAGAAGTGCGACCAGAGCAACCGTGGTAAAAGCGCTGTCTTCCGGGCGCAGGATGCAGGCGACGCCAGCAAACCCCACCACAACAGCAATCAGACTGTAACGCCCCGCGCGCTCACCTAACCATAAGAGTGCGATCAATGGCATAAAGAAGGGACTGGAGAGTTTGACCAGAAAGGCTTCCGTCAATGGCATATGGCCCAGGGCCCAGAAGTAACAGTACATGGCACTGACGCCCACGAGTCCGCGCATCAGGTGCCAATGCCATTGTTGAGTGACCAGTAAGGCGCGGCCCTGGTGCAGCACCAAAGGGGTGAGAATCACCAGGCCTGCGGTATTACGGAAAAAGACGATCTGCTCGGTACTCAGGTCCGCCGACAGGCCTTTAATCAGGGCGCCCATAACAGCCAATAACGCTTCGCCTGCCAATAAAAACAGGGCCGCCTGACGCAGATTTGAATTCATGAGACGACACTGACCTTTATAAAAGTATGAAGCATGGCGATGTCGCCCTTGAGAGCGGCACAGATGGCACCATATTGAGTGGAGGCGCGCATTATCCTGCGCGGTCCTGCGCCAGATCAATGGATGATTTATTAGATTTATTAAATTATTTCTAGGTTAGGTTGAAAATTTCTAATAAATAACCATATAGCAATCAGTAGAAACATTGTGTGGAGGGTTCCTGAATGAGAATGGACCGACTGACAACAAGCCTTCAAAACGCTTTAGCCGAGAGCCAGAGTCTGGCGCTGGGGCAAGATCACAACCAGATCGACACCGTTCATCTGTTGCTGGCGCTATTGGAGCAAACCGACAGTAGCGTAAAAGACGTGCTGCGCCGTTGCGAAATCAAAGTGCCAGCGCTGGAACAGGCGCTGCGCGGCATTCTGGCCGATCAACCTAAGGTCTCCTCGCCCGATGGCAATGTGCAGCTGGCGCCGGAGCTGGGCCGCTTATTAAACCTTGCCGACAAAGAAGCGCAGAAAAGCGGTGATCAGTTTGTCTCCAGCGAGTACTTTTTGCTGGTCGCGTTGGAAGACAAAGGCGCATGTGGACGTTTGCTCAAGTCGCAGGGACTGAACAAAGACCTGGTATCACAGGCGATTCAACAAATGCGTGGTGGCGAAAAAGTGAACGATGCTCACGCGGAAGACAGCCGCCAGTCGCTGAACAAATATTGTGTCGACCTGACCGAGCGCGCGGAAGCGGGCAAGCTGGATCCGGTGATTGGTCGTGACGAGGAAATTCGTCGCACCGTTCAGGTATTGCAGCGTCGTACCAAAAACAACCCGGTACTGATTGGCCCCCCGGGGGTCGGTAAAACCGCCGTGGTGGAAGGCCTGGCGCAGCGCATTATTAATGGCGAAGTGCCTGAAAATCTCAAAAATAAGCGCATTCTGTCGCTGGACATGGGCGCCTTGTTAGCGGGTGCCAAGTATCGGGGTGAGTTTGAAGAGCGCCTGAAAGCGGTACTAAAAGAAGTGGCTAAAGAAGAAGGCCGTATCATTTTGTTCATCGATGAGTTACACACCATGGTCGGCGCGGGCAAAAGCGACGGCGCCATGGATGCGGGTAACATGCTCAAGCCGGCGTTGGCGCGCGGTGAATTGCATTGTGTCGGCGCGACCACATTGGATGAATATCGTGAATTCATTGAGAAAGACGCCGCGCTGGAGCGTCGTTTCCAGAAAGTGCTGGTCGACGAGCCGAGCGTTGAAGACTCCATCGCCATTCTGCGCGGTCTGAAAGAGCGCTACGAAGTGCACCACGGCGTACAGATTACCGACAGTGCCATTATCGCCGCGGCTAAGCTGTCGCAACGCTACATTGCGGATCGTCGCTTGCCTGACAAAGCCATCGATCTGGTGGATGAGGCAGCCTCAGTGATCCGTATGGAAATCGACTCCAAACCGCAAGAGATGGACCGTCTTGAGCGCCGTTTGATTCAGTTGAAAATTGAACGCGAGGCGCTGCGCAAAGAGAAAGACGAAGCGGCACGCAAACGCCTGAATGACCTCAATGAAGAAATCAACAAGGCCGGTGCGGCTTACGTTGAGCTTGAGGACGTCTGGAAGAAAGAGAAAGCCCTGTTAGAAGGGGCGAGTAAGGCCAAAGAAGCACTGGAGCAGGCGCGACTGGAGTTAGAAGCCGCGCGCCGTTCGGGTGACTTACAGAAAATGTCCGAGTTGCAGTATGGGCGAATTCCGGAGCTGGAAAAGCAACTGGCGTCGGAGGCCGAAGCCGAAAACAGCGGCTCGCAGGAGTTTACGCTGCTGCGCAACAAAGTGACGGAAGATGAGATTGCCGAAGTCGTGTCCAAGTGGACCGGCGTGCCTGTCAGTAAGATGCTCGAAGGCGAGCGTGAAAAACTGCTGCGCATGGAAGACGTGCTGCACGAGTCAGTCGTGGGGCAGGCGCAAGCCATTGCCGCGGTGTCCAATGCCGTGCGTCGTTCGCGTGCTGGCCTGTCGGATCCGAATCGACCCAACGGCTCCTTCCTGTTTCTTGGCCCCACAGGGGTGGGTAAAACCGAGTTGTGCAAGGCGCTGGCGGGCTTCCTGTTCGACAGTCGCGATGCCATGGTGCGCATTGATATGTCGGAGTACATGGAGAAGCACTCAGTGGCTCGCTTAATTGGCGCGCCTCCGGGCTACGTTGGTTACGAAGAGGGTGGTTACCTGACCGAAGCCGTGCGTCGCAAACCCTATTCGGTGATTTTGCTGGATGAGGTTGAAAAGGCGCACCCGGATGTCTTTAACATTCTCTTGCAGGTGTTAGACGATGGTCAGTTGACCGATGGTCAGGGGCGTCGGGTCGACTTTAAAAACACCGTGTTGGTGATGACGTCTAATCTGGGCTCCGATGTGATTCAGACGCTCGCGGGCGATGGCGACTACGACACCATGCGGGATGCGGTGATGGAAGTGGTCGGAAATCATTTCCGCCCAGAGTTCATCAATCGTATCGATGAAGCGGTGGTGTTCCACCCGCTGGAGAAAGACCAGATTCGTGGCATTGCCGACATTCAGTTGCAGATGCTGCGCGAGCGTTTGAAAGAGCGTGAATTGTCTCTGGAACTGAGTGATGCTGCCATCGGTCAGCTGGTGGACGTTGGTTACGATCCGGTGTTTGGTGCGCGTCCGTTGAAGCGTGCGATTCAGCGCTGGATTGAAAACCCATTAGCGCAGGATATCCTGGCCGGACGCTTTATGCCGGGCGATGTCATTCTGGCTGAGGTAAATGACGGTGAGTTTGTGTTCAACGCTCGCGAGAGTTGAGCAGCGGGGGGTATACTGATGGTCGGCGAGCGCTGGGGCGCTCGCCGCGTCTCCGTTCAGAACTAGATGCAGAACCAGATGCAAAATCAGATACACCACCGGACATGCGACAAGGAATCTATATGCGTCTCAGCACTTCAACCCTGATAACTTCAGTTAGCCTGATTTTAGCGGGAGCCACACTGTCAGGCTGCGCAGGAACCGTCACGCCGATTGATCTGACGACGCGTACAGAAATGCATTGTGGCCGTCTCGCCAGTGTCACTGTGCTGGATGATGTTGTGAGTATCGGTGCAGGGGAGCGACCGACGCCCGGATATGCCGTGGAGTTGACGTCTCAGACGCGCAAAAAGGATCACATTAAACTGAACTATCGGGTGTCGACTCCCAACCCTGGCGCTATGTTGCCGCAGATGATGACCAGTCCCTGTCAACGAATCGAGCTGCCGGACGATTGGCAGCGTCTAACCGTGACCGACGAAGACAGCGGTCAGGACTGGATTTTCGAGCGCTCCTGAATGCCCATCATTTTAGGAATTGACCCCGGTTCCCGAGTCACCGGTTTCGGTGTCATTAATGCCCCCGGTGGACAGAAAGTCGAATACATCACCAGTGGTTGTATCCGTGCTGGCACGGGGCCACTTCCTGAGCGCTTGCAGACGATTTATCAGGGAGTTTCCCAGCTGATAGAGGAATACTGCCCGCAGGAGTTTGCCATTGAGCAAGTGTTCATGGGGCGTAATGCCGACTCGGCTCTGAAGCTTGGGCAGGCTCGCGGCGTGGCCATTCTGGCGGCGCAACTGCAATCCTTACCCGTGCATGAGTATGCGCCCAGAACCATCAAGCAAGCGGTGGCAGGCACCGGTGGCGCGGATAAAGCCCAGGTACAATATATGGTGCAACGCCTGTTAAAGCTCCCCGGATTGCCTCAGTCGGACGCGGCCGATGCATTGGCGATCGCTTTGTGTCACGCCCATACCAACGCCAGTCTGATCGCACAGGCTGGATTAAAAACCTACCGCCGGGGCCGGGCGTCCTGACAGCCCGCTTCCTCCTAACCATCACATTGCCAAGCTGAGTGGTGTTTCCGTTCTACATTTCCGTTCTATTTGTAGCGGGATTTGCTGCATCTCCATTTGCTGGGTGGAGAATTGCTGGTAGTCTAGTCTGGTTAAATTTCCAGGCGAATGTAAGACATGATCGGCCGATTGCAGGGCTTCCTCCTCGAAAAACAAGCTCCCGAATTATTAATTGACGTACAAGGCGTTGGCTACGAAGTGCAGGCGCCACTGTCAACCTTTGCGGTTCTTGGCACTCCCGGCGAACCCGTCACCCTCTATACCCATCTGGCAGTGCGAGAAGATGCGCATCAGTTGTACGGTTTCAGTGACAAATCGCAGCGAACCTTATTTCGCACGCTGATTAAGGTCAGCGGGGTCGGCCCAAAGCTGGCGTTGGCCATCTTGTCCGGTATGGACGTTAACGCGTTTGCCAACTGCGTTCACAGTGAAGACGTAAAATCCCTGACTCGCTTACCCGGTGTGGGTAAGAAAACGGCCGAACGTTTGATCGTCGAAATGCGTGACCGCCTGAAAGAGTGGCAAGCGCCGGCACCGCTCTGGGCGATGGCCGATCAGGAAGAGAAAAACAGTGCCGATCAGGCGCTCGCTGAGGCAGAAAGTGCGCTGGTGGCCCTGGGGTACAAGCCTCAGGATGCCAGCAAAATGTTGATGAAGGTGGCTGACCAGTGCAGCACCCCAGAAGAGATGATCCGATTGGCACTGCGTAACAGCTTGGGTGGCCAATGATCGAAACCGACCGCTTTATCACCGCCACGCCACAGCGCGGCGAAGAGAAACAGGACCGGGCGATCCGTCCAAAACTGTTGGCCGATTATGTTGGGCAGCCTCATGTGCGTGAGCAGATGGAAATCTTCATCGGTGCCGCCAAGGCCCGTAACGAAGCGCTCGATCACACCTTAGTGTTCGGGCCTCCGGGGCTGGGTAAAACGACGTTGGCCAACATCATTGCCGAAGAAATGCAGGTTCAGATTAAGTCGACCTCAGGTCCGGTATTGGAAAAAGCCGGTGATCTGGCCGCCATCCTGACCAGTCTTGAAGAAGGCGATGTGCTCTTTATCGATGAAATTCATCGCATGAGCCCCGCCGTAGAAGAAGTCTTATATCCGGCGATGGAAGACTACCAGCTCGATATTATGGTGGGAGAGGGCCCTGCGGCGCGTTCGATGAAAATCGACTTACCCCCGTTTACTTTGGTCGGCGCGACGACGCGCGCAGGCTTGTTGACGTCACCACTGCGCGATCGTTTTGGCATTGTGCAACGTCTCGAGTTTTACAACATTCACGACCTCAGCCATATCGTTAGTCGTTCGGGCCGCCTCATGGAGCTGGAAGTCGAAGACGCTGGCGCTCAGGAAGTGGCGCGTCGGGCGCGTGGAACGCCACGAATTGCCAACCGATTGTTACGCCGGGTCCGGGATTACGCACAGGTCAAAGCCGACGGCACCGTCACCAAAGAAGTCGCCGATCTGGCGCTGAACATGCTCAATGTTGATGCGCAGGGGTTCGATCATATGGACCGACGCTTGCTGTTAACCTTGATGGAAAAGTATGACGGTGGCCCTGTGGGCGTCGAGAGTCTGGCGGCTTCTATTGGGGAAGAGCGGGACACGATTGAAGATGTTCTCGAACCTTATCTGATGCAGCAGGGCTACATCACGCGTACACCGCGTGGTCGCACCGCGACGCGCATGGCCTATCTGCATTTTGGCCTCGAATTGCCAGCACGTTTCCGTCAGGACGGTGACGATGTTTGAGTGGCCAGTTCGTGTCTACATCGAAGATACGGACGCAGGCGGTATAGTGTTTTACGCCAACTATCTGCGCTACTTAGAGCGCGCGCGCAGCGAATGGTTGCGGACACTGGATGTGGATCAGCAACGATTGCTGCAACAGGGAGTGCGCTTTGTGGTGCGTGACCTGAACATCCGTTATCGCCAGCCTGCCGTATTAGATGATGCTCTGCACGTCACATTGTCGCTACAGGCACTGACAAAAGCCGGTATGACATTGAACCAGCAGGTCATCCGGCGGTCAGAAAGCGGCAGTGATCTGTTAGTAGACGCCACCGTCAGGTTGGCATGTATTGATGATGCGGGGCGGCCCATGGCCATACCGCCGCATCTGGTAACTCTTATGAAACCCTCAGTGCAGGAGTCAATGTGAACGAGTCTTTATCCATTTTTCATCTGATTGCGAACGCCAGTTTTGTGGTGCAGTTGGTGATGTTAATGCTGTTGTCTGCATCCGTAATCAGCTGGGTCATCATTGTGCAGCGTGGTCGTTTGCTGCGTGCCTGCGATCAGGACCTGAAGCACTTTGAAGAACGGTTCTGGTCAGGCATTGATCTCAACGATCTGTACCGCGAGTGCCAGAAACAAGAGCAGACTTCCGCCGCTGAGAATGTGTTTATGGCGGGTCTGAAAGAATTTGGAAAAATGCGTCAGCAGAGCAACGCCGACGCAGAGATCATTATGGCCGGCGTGCAGCGCGCCATGCGCATTGCTATTACGCGTGAATCCGAGGCGCTGGATAATCATCTGCCACTGTTGGCCACCATCGGTTCAACCAGCCCTTACATCGGTTTGTTTGGAACTGTCTGGGGCATCATGCATGCCTTTCAGGGATTGGCGAACGTCAAGCAAGCCACCATCGCCACAGTGGCCCCAGGGATTTCTGAAGCGCTGGTGGCCACGGCCATGGGCCTTCTGGCGGCGATTCCGGCGGTAATTTTTTACAACCGTTACGTGGCGCAAACTGAGAAATTACAATCGGGATTAATCACCTTTGCTGACGAGTTCTGTGCGCTGTTGCATCGTCAGGCGTTGAAAGCGGGACAAAGCCAGCGTGCAGGTGCGGAGATCGCCTGATGGAGCCGCTGCAGCAACAAATGGCCAAGCGCCGTCCGATGGCAGAAATCAACGTCGTACCCTACATCGATGTGATGTTGGTACTGCTGATTATCTTTATGGTGACAGCGCCTATGTTGGTGCAATCGGTGCCTGTGAATCTGCCAGACGTAGATGCAACACCGACCGAAGTCGACGATGACAATACGACACTGACCATCAGTGTTACGGCCAGCGGTGAGTACTACATCGAACGGGATAAAAAAGATCCAGCGCCTATGTCGCTGTCAGAAGTGACCGAGTATGCCGGCAAATTGAAACAGGCGCAGCCAACCACTCAAGTCATGATTCGTGGCGATGAGGCCGTTCCTTATGGCAAGGTGGTTCACTTGATGGGCAACCTGCAAGGGGCGGGAATCAGCGATGTTGGCTTGATTACCGAAGCGCCTGATCCGGAGGCACGCCCCTGATATGAGCTGGCGTGATCCAGGCAGTTACGGATTGCCGGTGGCTGTAGCCATTCTGATTCATATTGTCGCGGTGGCGTTGTTGCTGGCGGAGTGGCGACGCGACAGTCAAACCATGCCCGAGCCTCTGCCGCCGCAGATGACCGCCAAAGTCATTCAGCAGGAAAATCGAGCAGTAAAAGCGCGCGAAGAGCAGCGCCGATTGGATCTTGAGCGTGCGCAGCGCTTAGCACGTGAGAAGGCGGCGCGAGAAAAAGCGGCCAAAGAAAAAGCGGCCAAAGAAAAGGCCGCTCGCGACAAGGCAGCGAAAGAGAAAGCGGCCAAAGAAAAGGCGCAGAAAGAAAAGGTCGCTAAGGAAAAAGCAGCGGCGCAGAAAGCAGCTGAAGAAAAAGCGCAGAAAGAAAAAGCAGTGAAAGAGAAAGCTGCGAAAGAGAAAGCTGCGAAAGAGAAAGCTGCGAAAGAGAAAGCTGCGAAAGAGAAAGCTGCCGCGGAAAAGGCGGCCCGTGAGAAGGCAGCTAAAGAGCAGGCTGCCCGAGAAGAAGCCGCAAGAGTGGCTGCCGAGCAGGCCATGATGGAGCAGCTTGCATTGGAGCAAGCCGAGGCCGAAATTCGCCAGCAGGAAGCCGCTGCACGGGCTGCGGCCGAAGCGGAGCGAGCCGCGGTATTAACGTCTGAATATCAGGATCTTATTCGAGCTCAGGTCGCGTCGGTCTGGAGTTATCCGCCTAATGTGACCCGGGACCTGGAAGTCGAAGTGCGTCTGGTCATGGTGCCCACCGGTGAGGTGATTTCTGCCACGGTCACACGCAGCAGCGGACACGAAGCGCTGGATCGCTCGGTAGAACAGGCAATTATGAAAGCCTCGCCACTGCCAGTGCCGGATGATATTCGGGTATTTGAGAAAAATTTCCGTACGTTAACAATGAAATTCCGACCGGAGAATGCGTCGTGGTAAATCGTGTTGTAGTGATGTTACTGCTGTGGGTGAGCTGTGTGGCTCAGGCCGAGCTGGTGATTGAAGTTACCCAAGGGCGTCAGAGTGCATTGCCCATTGCCGTGGTTCCTTTTGAGTGGACAGGGGCATTGGCGTTGCCGGAAGACATCAGTGCCATCGTCAATAATGACCTCGGCAGCTCAGGATATTTTCGTACACTGGACCCGGCGCTGATGTTGGATAAACCTGTGTACCCTGCGGAGGTTGCCTATGTTGACTGGCAGCGACTGAAACAGGATTACATAGTGGTCGGGCGCATCAGTCCAGCCGAACAGGGTTACGCAGTCGAGTTCCATGTGCTGGATGTTCACTCTCAGCTGGAGTTGGTGCATCACCGCGTGAAAGGCAACGGCAATCAGCTGCGGGATCTGGCGCATTACATCAGTGATTTTATCTTTAAAGAACTGACGGGCATCCCGGGCGTGTTCTCTACCAAGATGGTGTATGTCACCACCAACCGTGAGCGCTCTCGCTTTAACCTCAACTTCGCCGATGCCGATGGGGCGCGTGAACAGCTGATTTTTCGCTCTGACGAACCAATTCTGTCACCGGCCTGGTCTCCAGATGGACAGAAGGTAGCGTATGTGTCGTTTGAAAACGGCCAGAGCGAAATCTTCTTTCAGGAGTTAGCGACCGGTAAGCGAGAAAAAGTGGTCGCATTTGATGGCTCTAACAGCGCACCGTCGTTTTCTCCAGACGGAACTCGACTGGCCTTTGTGCATTCCAGCTCAGGTAACCCCGATATTTACGTCATGGACCTGAACACGCGTCAGACGCAGCGTCTGACCAAGCACTACGGCATTGATACCGAGCCACAATGGATGGCCGATGGACGTCATATTTTGTTTACCTCCAGTCGTGCGGGTGGCCCTCAGATTTACAAACTCGACAGTGTCGACCGCTCGGTCAGTCGAGTCACTTTTGAAGGGCGTTACAATGCTCGGGCACGTATGACCGCAGACGGTCGGAAAATGGTCTTTGTTCACGGCAACGGCGACCGTTTTCATATCGCTTCACAAGACATGGAAAGTGGCCGCGTCAGGATACTTTCACGCGACACGAATTTGGACGAATCGCCCAGTGTTGCGCCCAACGGAAGTATGGTAATTTACGCAGCAACGGAAAAAGAACGCAGCATTCTGGCGGCGGTATCGGTCGATGGGGAAGTTAAATTCCGCTTGCCGTCCAGATACGGAGATGTCAGAGAGCCGGCCTGGTCTCCGATATTAAATTGAATTCAGAACTACCTATTAACCTCAATTGGGAAGATGCAACTATGCAAAAAACAGCTCTGTACAAAGCACTGGGTGTCGCCTTTGGTGCATTCCTGGTAACCGCATGTGCGAACAACGGTGACCTGGAAGAGGGCGCAGGCTCAGCCATGACGGCCACTGAGCAGCAAGCCACTGAAGCGACTGAAAGCGCAACCACAGCTGTTGAATCAGCGTCACTGCAGGGTCAGTCTCTGGCTTCTGACGCGACCAACGCCGCTCAGCAGGCGCTGCTGGATATCACTACTTTCTACTTCGACTTTGACCAGTCAAGCATCAAGAGCGAGAGCCGTGCTGCTCTGAGCGCACACGGTGCTTACCTGGCCGCTAACGCTGGTGCGAAAGTGGTTCTGGAAGGTCACGCAGACGAGCGCGGTACTCCTGAGTACAACATCGCTCTGGGTGAGCGTCGTGCGATTGCCGTACGTGACTTCCTGCTGCTGAAAGGCGCTAGCGCCAGCCAGATCAAAGTGGTTAGCTTCGGTGAAGAGAAGCCAGCAGCCATGGGCGACAGCGAGTCAGCATGGTCTAAAAACCGTCGCGTAGAAATTAAATACCAGAGCCGTTAATGAAGCGGCTCACCATCCTCACTGCGCTGGCGGGTTTATCCGCCGGTGCATTGGCTGACGATGGTTGGGTATCCGTAGGTGCCACACGCGTTGTGGCACCTGCCTCGGCTACCACCTCGATGCAGTCCTCCGAATCAGCCCCAGCGGCGTCCGTATCACCTTCAGTGTCTTCTGTTTCAGTGCCTGCCCCCGGCAGCAATGAGCTCTTGGGCGAAATGATGATGCAGATGCGACAGATGCGCGATGAAATCGCCATGCTGCGTGGCATGGTGGAAGAACAACAAGCTCAATTGCAGAAAATGGAAGCCCGTCAGCAGGATCGTTATCTTGATCTTGATGGTCGCGTCTCTGCATTGGCAACGGCTCCGACGATGGCGGCGAACAATACGCCTTCGGATGTGGTAGCGAGCGGGGCCTCAGATGAGGTGTCTCTGCCTCCGGTAGGCGACGCTTATCGTTCAGCCATGGAGCTGGTGAAAGGCAAGAAGTTTGCCGAAGCGCGCGATGCCTTTGATGCTTTAGCTAAGAATTATTCCAGTGATCCACTCGCGGTCAATGCCTTGTATTGGGCAGGCGAGGTGAGTCTGGTTGACGGTAATGCCTCTAAGGCGGAGAGCCGTTTCCGCACGATTGTGGATTCTCACGCTGATCACAGCAAAGCACCGGATGCCATGTACAAATTAGGTGTGGCTCTGGATCGTCAGGGGAAAAGCGATGAGGCGAAAGCGCTCATGGCTCAAGTGATTGAGCGTTATGATGGCGTTGCTGCCAGTACAGTGACTCTGGCGCAGAGTTACCTGAAGAAGCTGAATGGCGGTGCTAAGTAACTGAATCTGAAACTTTTTTTGAAAAAGTGTTGTCAGGTTCAAAAAAATCAGTATTATATGCGCCTCCTTCGGGTCGTTAGCTCAGTTGGTAGAGCAGTTGGCTTTTAACCAATTGGTCGCTGGTTCGAATCCAGCACGACCCACCACTCCCTCACGTTGAGTGTACGAAGGATCTAAGTTGCTGAAATTGTTGACTTTTTCAAAGCGTCTGATAAGATGCACAGCAACTGAGGGTCGTTAGCTCAGTTGGTAGAGCAGTTGGCTTTTAACCAATTGGTCGCTGGTTCGAATCCAGCACGACCCACCACCTATTCCGAAAAGGGCAGAAAGCATCGCTTTCTGCCCTTTTTTTATGAGTTAAAAAGGGTGTTGGTACAAGCTTCACTTGCTGTGATGGGAATGTGCTAAAATGTCGGCCCTTTTATTTTTGAAGTTTTGACCGGACCCTGAGTATGTCGACTGTTGCCAATGCCTCTGAGACGGTACGTGATTTCTGGGCAGCGCCAAAAGCGCCGCTGTCTGAAGCTGAACGTGCTGCTCTGATCGATGAAATTCGTGCGCTTCTGAAGCAGGAAGATGCCGTCATCGTGGCGCATTACTACACCGACCCGGACATTCAGGCGCTGGCGGAAGCCACCGGTGGCTGTGTCGCCGACTCACTTGAGATGGCGCGTTTTGGCCGCGATCACGACGCCAGCACCTTGTTGGTCGCGGGGGTTCGCTTTATGGGTGAAACGGCTAAGATCCTCAGCCCTGAAAAGCGCGTACTGATGCCAACTCTGGAGGCTACTTGCTCACTGGATCTGGGGTGTCCGGCGGAAGAATTCTCAGACTTCTGTGATCAGCACCCAGATCGTACAGTTGTGGTGTATGCCAATACCTCGGCGGCTGTGAAAGCGCGTGCCGATTGGGTGGTGACGTCGAGTATTGCATTGGATGTGGTCAGCCACCTGAAAGCCCGTGGTGAAAAACTAATCTGGGCGCCGGACAAGCACCTGGGCGCGTACGTTGAAAAAGAAACGGGCGCAGACATGATCCTGTGGGACAGTGCCTGCATCGTACACGATGAGTTTCGTGCCAAGGGCGTGGCCGATCTGATGTCGGTTTATCCGGATGCCGCCGTACTCGTGCACCCAGAATCACCAGCAAACGTCGTCGATATGGCCGATGTGGTCGGTTCGACCTCGCAGTTGATTGCCGCCGCACGCACTCTGCCTAACGATACCTTGATCGTAGCGACGGATAAGGCCATCTTCTACAAGATGCAGCAGGCGGCGCCGGATAAGTTATTGATTGAGGCACCAACTGCAGGCAATGGCGCCACTTGTCGTAGCTGTGCGCATTGCCCGTGGATGGCCATGAATGCCCTCGATAATATTCGCGACGTATTAAAGCGCGGTGATCAGGAAATTCTGGTCGATGAGACCGTGCGTCGTGAGGCGGTGAAGAGCCTGGGTCGTATGCTGGAATTTAATCAGCCAGTCAGCGTTGCCTGAGGCTGTCCTCTAACACCCGCAGGCGTTCGCTGAACGCCGCTTCCCTCTGAAAGTCCTTGGCATCGCGTGCAGCCCGGGCTGCTGCTCGCATATGTTGTACCGCTTCCTGCGTTCGGCCACTGGCGTAGTGAAACTCCGCCAGCGCCCGGCGCGCGGTTAAGTCCTCATTCTGATTCGCTGCTGCCTGGCTTAATCCTTCCCAATACGCGGGTTGCTGAGGGAAGTCTTTGGTCAGTGCTCGCCAGACCGCGACGGCGTTATTATTCGACTGTGCTGACAAGGCGGAAGCGTAAGCGACTCGAACGGGTAAGCTATGCGGGTAGCGCTCCATCTGTTGCGCGAGTGGAGTTAGGTCTCCTTGCTTGGCCGCCAATCTGGCCGACAACCAGCGACTGTCGAGAGTCGGTTCTGAAATGGCGTCCAGCCAATCCTGTGCCTGTTCCAACGGGGTAAGTTCGGTTCGGCTAGTTACGGCCTGAGCATCGGCCTCACTTGCCAGAATGGCGAGGGTCATTCGCAGAGCATCAGCATCCTTGTCGTTGCTGGCGTTGCTTAGGCGTTGATGTAGGGTAGAAATCGCAGACTCTTTCAGGACATAGCGAGCTTCAGCCAATAGCTTCAGCGTCCGGAAGCGCAGACTCGCGCTTCTGTCCACGCTGCGATACGCGGTTGCCCGGTCCGCGGCATCGGCCACCCGGCCTGCGGTAAGAGGGTGGGTCAGCAGAAACTCCGGCGCACTGCCACGATAGCGACTGGCGGCTTGCATGCCGGTGAACATATCGGTCATGGCATTGGCGTCAAAACCCGAGCGCACCAGAGTGGTCATGCCGAGCCGGTCGGCTTCACGTTCAAAATCGCGACTGTAGGCCAGTTGATCCTGAACCGCGGCGGCCTGAGTACTCATAATACCGGCTACCCCGGCGTCGGTATTATTGGTGGCAATCAGCACAATACTGGCAAGTAAGGTGGCTAATGCCACGGGGTCGCGTTTCTGTGCTGCCTCCACTTGTCGGGCAAAATGCCGCTGACTGAGGTGGGCCAATTCGTGAGCCAGTACCGAGGCAATTTCGTCTTCGTCACCGGCGTGCAATAACAAGCCGTAATTAATACCAACGATACCACCGGGAACCGCGAAAGCGTTGAGTTCGGGGCTATCAATCACCACCAACTGTAAGTCGGTCGATTGCAGGCCCGATTGAGGCACCAGCCGATACACCAGATCATGAAACCATTCGAGAAGCATGGGGTGGTCTAAGGTGGGGGCCTGAGCGCGCATATTACGCAGCCAGTCACTGCCCAGGCGACGTTCCTGTTGCAGGGAGATCAAGCCCGAGGTGCTATCCCCTAACGATGGCAGGGTGGTGACATCCTGAGCCTGCATCGCCGGACTACCGAGCAATAAGGCGGCGCTGATCAATGACCGTCGTAGCGATCTGGACAGACGTGGCGTTCGAAAAGCGATCATAACGGGAGTGCAATTAGCGGCAATGGCTGTCTGGCCCTGGCGACTTTTATTGTTTGTCAGCATACAGGAGGCGTATGCTGGCGTATAATAAAGACGTGTCAAAATTCGTGATGAACCGGAATCCCCTTGAGTTGTGTTTCTGAGCAGGTCGACGCGACCGGGCTGCAATGTCCGATGCCGTTGCTGAAAACCAAACTGGCGTTAAAAGCGCTGCCGGATGGCGCCGAGTTAACTGTTTACGCGACCGATGCCGGCAGTGCCCGGGACATTCCCCGCTACCTTGAGCAGACGCCGCACGAATTATTGCATCACGAAGAAGACCGCGACGGACGCTTCGTATTTCTGATTCGCACTCGCGCGGGTTGACCGCGTATTCTGGTAAGGAACCCCTATGATCAAGGTCTTTCAACGTTGGATTGACCGCTATTTCTCTGATGAAGAAGCACTGACAATGTTGCTGCTGCTGGCAGCACTGATGTTGGTCATCATGCTGTTGGGCAACGTGCTGGCGCCGTTCTTGACCGCGGTGGTAGTGGCGTATCTGTTGCAGGGCGCCATGAACTTCTTTAAACGAAGAGGGCTTGGGCATTTGGCGGCGACCGTGCTCGTCTTTTTGTTGTTTATGACGCTCATGTTCACCTTGATTCTGATTATTCTGCCCGCGACCTGGAACCAGGCGGTGCAGTTTGTGTCGGAGATTCCGCGCATGGTCGCCAAAGGGCAGGAGTTAGTGATGCTGCTGCCTGAGCGATACCCTGAGGTGGTCTCAACCGAGCAAGCCAAAGAGTGGACTAAACAAATTGGTGACGAAGTCGCATCGGTGGGGCAACTTGTCGTGAGCTTCTCTCTGACCGGCGTGACGGGTTTGATGGGCGTGCTGATCTACTGCGTGCTGGTCCCCATACTGGTGTTCTTTCTGTTGAAAGACTCCAGTCAGATTCTGAACTGGCTAACGGCTTTCCTGCCGAATAAACGTGCGTTGCTCGACAACGTGTGGGGTGAAATGGATCAGCAGATCGCGAACTATATTCGCGGTAAAGCGGTTGAGATCGTTATTGTTGGTGGGGTCTCGTACATTGCCTTCGTGATCTTTGGCCTGAACTATGCGGCGCTGTTGGCCATTGCTGTCGGGTTCTCGGTATTGATTCCCTACATTGGTGCTGCGGTGGTAACGGTACCCATCGCCTTGGTCGGGTACTTTCAATGGGGACTGACTGAGATCTTTACCTGGTTGATGATCGTGTACGCCATCATTCAGGCGCTGGATGGTAACGTACTGGTACCGTTGTTGTTTTCCGAGGTTGTGAACCTGCATCCCGTCGCGATTATTGTGGCGGTACTGGTCTTTGGTGGCCTATGGGGATTCTGGGGTGTGTTTTTTGCCATCCCGCTGGCGACGCTTCTGAAGGCGGTGTTGCGGGCCTGGCCGGTGGCGTTGTCAGGAGGCAATGAGCCTGATGCGTCGTCGAGCGAATCCGGCGCGCAATGAATTGGCCTGTCATTAGCGGCCACATAACTTGTCAGTGGCAGTTTCCGACAGTAGACTTGCGCGTCCTGTCACCACGTTAACGGCGAATAAGAATAATTCGGGAGATTGGTTGAGATGATTACCGGCAGTATTGTAGCTCTTGTCACCCCCATGCACGCAGACGGTCGTGTTGATTGGGAAAGCCTGGACAACCTGGTGGACTTCCACATTGATCAAGGCACCGATGCCATCGTTGCCGTCGGTACGACTGGGGAATCCGCGACGCTGGAGACTCAGGAGCACATTGATGTGATCGAGCGCGTCGTGAAACGCAGCGCTGGTCGCCGCCCAATCATCGCGGGCACCGGTGCCAACAACACCGCCGAAGCGATTGAACTGACCCACGAAGCGAAGCGCGTTGGCGCCGACGCTTGTTTGTTGGTTACCCCTTATTACAACAAGCCGCCACAGCGTGGCTTGATTGCGCACCATGAAGCCATTGCCAATGCCGTTGATATTCCGCAGTGGTTGTATAACGTTCCGGGCCGTACTGCAGTTGATATGCTGCCAGAAACAGTCTCTGTTCTGGCGGACATTCCACAGATCACTGCGGTAAAAGAAGCCACCGGCGATATGGCACGTGCGAAACAATTGATCGATCTCGTGGGCGACCGCATTGCGGTCTACTCGGGTGACGATGAAACGGCCTACCAGCTGATCTTGCTGGGTGGCAAAGGTAACATCTCGGTGACGGCAAACGTGGCTCCAGCCATGATGCATGAGTTGTGCATGTTGGCGCTGGATGGCGAGGCCGATGAGGCCCGCGCTCTGAATGACAAACTGATGGGTGTTCATAACGCCATGTTTGTTGAAGCCAACCCAATCCCTGTGAAGTGGGCGATTGAACGCATGGGCAAATCTGGCCCGGGTATTCGTCTGCCGCTGGTGGGTCTGGACCCTGAATTACAACCTAATGTAGAGCTGGCGTTGAAAGAGGCCGGCCTCATCTGACGGAACACAATGAGACTGATTCTGATACCTGCGCTGCTGGCAATGTCTGGCTGCAGCTGGATGTTTGGCGATACCTTTGATAACAAGTCATTGGATTACCTGGAAGCTCAGGAGGCGGCTGCGACGCAAGTGCCAGAAGGCATGACGCTGAACACCTACGACCGCTTCCCGGTGCCTGAACTGGCTATCGAGGGCAGTGTTGGTGATGAGTTCCGCATTCCGGCCCCAAGTCCGCTGTTGCAGGAAGAGCGGGCGGATCAGGTCACCAGTCTTAACAATTTCCGTTCTGGCGAACTGAACCCACGTTTCAGTAAAGACGGCTCCGGCACCCTGGTGCTGCGACTCGACGCCTCCTTTGCATTGGCGTGGGCGCGTGTAGCTGATGCCATTACCGCCAGCGATCTTAATCTGTCTGACCTGAACCGAAGCCTGGGTGTGTATTTTCTGACCCTGGCGAACCCGGCTGTCGAGAACGACGATCGCAGTTGGTGGGCGCGTTTGTGGGGTGACGACATTCCAGCCAGCATCGATTACCAGTTGAAGATGGTCACGGCCGGTGAGGGCGTCTATCTGACGTTGCTCAAAGATGCGGAAACACTGGCGTCAGAGTCACTGACCCGTGATGTTCTGGAACAGGTCAAACAACCGCTCGAACAGTGAAATTTGTCTCACTTGGCAGTGGCAGCCGTGGTAACGCCACTCTGGTCGAATACCAGAAACATGTGATCCTGATTGACAGTGGCTTTTCCCGTAAAGTGTTACTGCAGCGCATTGAGCAGGCGGGCGTTCAGCCTACGCAGTTGCAGGCGGCGTTTGTTACCCATGAGCACAGCGATCATGCCAAAGGCATCGTGGCCTTGTGTGAGCATCTTCAGATTCCTTTTTACGCTTCTTTCGGTACTGCCCGACGCATGGACTGGACGCGTCACGCACTGTGGCGTTGTATTCAGAGTGATGAGTCGGTCGCGGTGCAAGGCATGTCGGTGATGCCGGTGGTCGTGCCTCACGATGCCGATGAACCACTGCAATTTGTGATTGAGAATGCAGAAGGTCAGCGCCTTGGTATATTATCCGACCTGGGATCACTGACCCCACACATCGTTGAGCGGTATCAGGCTTGTCATGCCCTGCAGGTGGAAGCCAATCACGATCCAGTCAGATTACAGAACGGCCCTTATCCGCCTAAGTTGCGTGCGCGGGTAGCCGGTGCTTACGGGCACCTTAGTAATGAACAATGCGCGGACTTTATCCGCCGGGTGCGCTGGCCCGGCCTGCAATATGTAACGGCAGGCCACATCAGCGAAAAGAATAATGACCGGGCGTTGGTCGCTCAAGCCCTGTCACAAGCGTTGGACTGTGCACCTGATGAGGTGCGCATGCTGGCGCAGGATGAAATATCAGACTGGTACAGTCTTACTTCTTAACTTTTAACCATCCCTTGCGGAGACCCCCATGGAAAAACGCGAACTCTTATACTCAGGCAAAGCCAAATCGGTTTACACCACCGACAATCCCGATTTTATGGTGCTTGAATTCCGTAACGATACGTCCGCGTTTGACGGCAAGAAGATGGAACAGCTTGACCGCAAAGGTCTGGTGAATAACAAGTTCAACGCCTTCATCATGACCAAGCTGGCCGAAGCGGGCATTCCTACGCACTTTGAAAAGCTGCTGTCCGATACTGATTCATTGGTGAAGCGTCTGGACATGATTCCACTGGAATGTGTGGTGCGTAATGTATCCGCCGGCAGTCTGGTGCGTCGTCTTGGCGTTGAAGAAGGCAAAGACCTGAACCCACCTACGTTTGAACTGTTTCTTAAAAATGACGAACTGGGTGATCCGATGGTCAACGAATACCACGCTCGCTCGTTCGGCTGGGCAGACGACGCCACACTGGACCAGATGAAAGATCTGACTTTCCGTGTGAATACGGTTCTGAAAGAACTCTTCCTGTCTGGCAACATGTTACTGGTCGACTACAAGCTGGAATTCGGCCTGTTCAACGGTGAGGTCGTACTGGGTGATGAGTTCTCACCTGACGGTTGTCGCTTGTGGGACAAAGACACCCGCGAAAAACTGGATAAAGACCGCTTCCGTCAGGGACTGGGTGGTGTGGTTGAAGCGTATGAAGAAGTCGGTCGTCGCATTGGTATGACCTTCTGACGGCGATTGTGTCGTAGTAGGTTGGCAATATGCGTCACAGTGTGCACACTAAGGACACTGATGTGGAACACAACACCAAACAGGAACGTATAATGAAAAAAACAGCACTGGCGGCCCTGATGGTTGCCATGACTCCGATGGCGGCTCAGGCCGATTTACTGTTTACCGTTGGCGCCAAGGCCAGCGTCTGGAATGCTGAGCCAACCGGTCAGCTGGATGACGGTGTCTCTGTTGAGAGCGAAACCAATGGTCTGGGTCTGGAATCGAACAACGGTTCTCAGATCACCTTGTTCTTGGAACATCCGGTGCCTACCATCCCGAATCTGCGTCTGCGTCAGACCAGCTTTGAGACCACAGGCTCCGGCTTTCTTGCTGCAGACTTTAACGGTGTAATATACGCAGAGCAGGTAGAGAGTGAGTTCGATCTGTCTCACACTGATGCCACTCTGTACTGGGGTGTGCCTCTTCCGGTGCCGTACGTGGACGTCAACTTTGGTCTGACCGCGCGTATGTTCGACGGTTACGCCATCGTCGAGGGTCAGACATCTGGTCGTGAAGAAGTTGAACTCGATTTCACCGTACCGATGGGTTTCCTGGAAGCTCAGGTTGGTTCACCGTTCGGTCTGTACGCACAGGCTGAAATCAATGTGATTGGTTACGACGGTAACTCCATGCGCGATACCGTCGTCACCCTGGGTTACGACCTGCCAGTGCCGGTCGTAGATCTGGGACTGGAGCTGGGTCACCGCTCTGTGTCGATGAAGACCAACGCGGACACCACAGACATCGAAACCGATGTTGAGCTCAGCGGCTTGTTTTACGGCGCATCATTTGCGGTGGGCTTCTAAGCTTACCCAGTAATACGTAGCGCCTAACTCTGTCGTGGTGACTGCGATGGAGATAAAAAAAACCGGGCAGTGCCCGGTTTTTTTGTGCGCGTTGTTTGTATCCTGCGAGCCATATCGCGTGAGATTCATCGCTCAGCCAGTGTTAACCGCACTCAGGGAGGCGGTCAGATGTCGCGGCGTCGACTCTCAATGCAGGGGCTGGTTGTCAGCGTGATCGTCTATCGTATCGGCTTGATAGCCGAGGGCGACGGCGGCTTCTTGTGCGTCCTGAATTCGCGCCTGCGTATCCGGGTGGGTACTCAGCCACTGCAGCAACTCTGGCATGGACTCATCGCCAGCAATGGCACTCAAGGCGTCGCCAAAGACGGCGGGTGATATCCCAGCTTTAGGAAGCATGGTCAGGGCATAGTCATCGGCTTCGTGCTCCATTTCACGGTTAAATGCGGTCTCTGCCAATGCGGTGCCGCCACCAAGGATGATTTCACCCAAGCCTTCAATATCACCCAGCATAATGCTGTACAGCGCCGCCCCCAGACTGGTTTTGATCATGATCTGGGCGCCATGGCGCAGATCCACATGGCCCGCCTCATGAAACAGTACCGCCAGTATCTGTTCATCTGACAGGCGTTCGACTAAGGCATCCAGCAGCACCAGAGTGCCGTCTGGAAGGGCAAAGGCATTAACCTGCATGCCTCCCATAAACACCAGCGAATAGCGTTCCGGCAGGCCGGCTTGCGCTCGTGCCTGCTGCCACAATTGAATGATTCGCGCTTGCTCATCCTCTGGCAGTTCTGAGGCGGGCATACTCCAGCGCAAGGCTTTCAGGCTGGCTTGCGATGATTCTGACAAGGCGACGTCAGGGACCCAGGGGGCCGCCCAACGAGCTGTGGCGGGAATGCCTTGTGTAAAGGTCAGCCACAGCACGGCAGGAATCACCAGTAGTGCCAGTAACACGCCAGCCAGGTGGCTTTCTAGCCACGGAAGGAAGGTACTGCCTTTACTCCAGCGATAGCTGATATCGTCCGGAATAAAGCGCGCGCCACTGGGAGTGATCAGCTCGGCAGGCAACCCGGGAATCACGGGCTCCTGCGTACATTCCCGGCGCGAACATTGTTCGATCAGCTGATCGCTGTCGGTGGCCAGCCACTGCAGTTGGTCGTTATCACTGAGGAGGGCAATGGCCTGCCGGTAATGACTCTCGCCGGCATTGTGATAACGACCCGGAATACGCTGCATCAGACGATGGACAGGTCAGCGTCAAACAGTCCCGCCGCTTCTTCACCGATGGCACCTTTGGTCGCCTCGACGGTATTGGCCAGATGTTCAATGCCCGGTTCCAGAATTGCGGTCGTGCAGCCGCTTAAGTAACGGATTTTCCGCGCTTTGGTGGCAGGAAAGGCGAGTCCCAGTGTGATCAACAACAGCAGAGCATTGGTAATCATCAGTACAAGGTAACCTTTAACGGTGACGTTACTTTCAAAGGTTGCCACCTCTTCGCAGCTCAGATTATTCACAATGTGGTTGCGGATCATGGAGTTGAAAATCGCCTGAACGAGAAAGCCCATGAAGTAGGTCAATAACATGATAGGCACGATGATGCCAGATAGGGCCAGTGCCATGGCTTGAGCTTTATCTTCGGGGTTAAGTCCCTCCATCGAGCCGGCCATGCCCATGGCAGTACCAGCGATAGAGCCAAAGAAGATGGCAGAGAACGCGACAAAAACCAGCACGAGCACCAACGCGGCTTTGTAATACACCTTGTTGCTGGTGTTCAGGGCGATGGGACGGCCACCAAACTCACAGTTCCCAAACAGGTATTGATGGATACGCTTCATTGCCCACGGTGCCGCTAAATAGAGGGTCAGCAACGAAATGATAGGGAAGACCAGAAAATGCACCAGGGCGCCCACGTAAGTTCCGGTGAACTCAAAGCGAACGTTGCGGTAAGCGGTATTGCGGTAGGTAAACTTCATGCCTTGCATGATCAGCCACGGAAAAACAAAGACCATAACAATCAGGAGGGCAATATTAAGCACCGGAAACAGGGCACTCAGCGCACTCAATACCAGAAGGACGCCCAGCGCAAACAGGCGTCCCATCAGAATTTGCATCGGCTGCGCCAGATACTGTAGGCGGTGCTGATCCAGTTGGGTGTGACCGTACAGGTATTGATTGTTGCGTACCTTAGCCCAGGCGCCGTAAATACCCAGCGTGACGACGGTCAGTAGCAGGTTCACCAGCCAGAGCTTGGAGTAGCCCCAGGCCGTTCCGGTGAATTCGAACGTAGCCCGACGGGCCATAGCAGGAGAGTTTGTCATTGAAACATCCTTGTTAGTCGTTGTGTGGTGTTACTTGTCTTCCCTCACGAACTCAGCCAGTACCTGGCCATTAGCTCGGTTCCCCACAGTGACGCTGATGACATCACTGCGGACTGCATGGATCGGGTGTTTACGATAGGTGTGATCAAGTCGACAGCGCGACAGTGGGCAAAAACGAAAGCCCACTTGCAAGGTCAACGATCGACCGCTGGTCTGTTCGTAGGCTTTTTCTGGGCTGATAAACCAGCTCAGGTCTTCGAACAGTCCGGGTTCCCAGCGCCAGCTCGACTGCATGGTGGTCAGCAGTGGCGTGTCTTTAAAGTTTAATGTGGCCGCGACCCAACGTTGGCCTGCGTCTTTTTCGACGGTTTGGCCGAGGCGGTTGGTTTCAGTCTCGTTGCGTAAGGTCAGTTCCAGTACGGATTCCGCTTTCTGACCGGGCTGATAGGCGGCGTGTTTATCCGGGAACAGCGGGCTATAGACTTCGCTGTTCGGGAGATTACGCATGCCAACAATGACGAAGCTCTGCTTACGCTCACCATAATTGTACTTCGCGGCCTGCAGTTCGAATTCGGCGAAGTAGGTGTCACCGGCGCGCAGCTTTTGATTCAGGTTACCCGCAAACAGGGCATCCAGATCGGCCGTGGTCAGGCGTTCCTGTGCCGACCAGGCTTGTCGTGATTCGTTTAAACGATCCTGAACGCGTGCATCGCGTTCAGCGGCCAGACGTTCCGCTTCTCGGCGGGCTTCTTCCAGGCGCTGCGCCTCCAGTAGTTGCTGGCGACGTAATTCTTCTTTGGAGGGGCCACAGGCGGTGACCGCCAAGGCGCAAATCAATAGCAGGGTGAGGCGAAACATGGGACTCCTTAATTGTGCTCCCTGACGATGCTGTCTGCATTAAACCACAGTCGCTGCCGGCTGGCACGGCCAGTGCAGTTCGGTAGACAAAGCCCAGTGACTGTGACAACCTTCAGAGTGTTTTCAAACAGCATTGGGGACATTAAGTGCGGGCTGTATTGGTGAGTCTTGTCGTGGTGTTATCTGCCTGTGACATGCCGTCGTCGTCTTTATCCAAGACGCCTGACAGTGAGTTGCGTAAACGCAATCATCGATGCCAGATGGCCAGCACTTTGACGGCAGCGGAAATCCAGGTGTGCAAAAACATCCGTAGAGAATGTGATGCGCGCGCCGAGAGAGGGAGATTCGTATGCTGATCCCGGAACGCCGGGTGTCTGTGATTTTTAACTGCCTTCAGGAAGTACTATGAACTACAAAACTTTGGTGTCAGCGGTCGCGCTGGGCACTCTTTTATTGGCCGGTTGTGGCCAGGAGGAAAACGTGAAATTAGAAACCACAGCTCAGAAAGCGAGCTATGGCGTTGGCCTGAACATCGGTCGTCAACTGCAGAGCGAAGGCGCTGAGCTGGAAGCGGACGCAGTTGTTGCAGGTATCCGTGATGCTATCGCGGGTGCTGAGCCAAAACTCACCATGGAAGACATTCAGGGTGCGTTCATGGCGATGCAAGAAGACGCAGAGCGTAAGCAACAAGCGCTGGACGATGAAGCAGCTCAGGCGAGCAAAGACTTCCTGGCAGAAAATGCAAAGCGTGACGGTGTGCAGGTAACGGAATCTGGTCTTCAGTACGAAGTGATTACTTCTGTTGCAGAAGGGACTTCTCCTGCGGCAACTGACAAAGTACGTGTACATTACCACGGCACTCTGATCGGTGGTGAAGTGTTCGATAGCTCAGTTGAGCGTGGCGAGCCGGCTGAATTCCCAGTGAACGGTGTTATCCGTGGTTGGGTTGAAGCGCTGCAGATGATGAAAGTGGGTGAAAAGTGGAAGCTGACCATCCCAGCAGAGCTGGCCTACGGTGCACGTAGCCCAAGCCCACGTATTCCAGCGAACTCTGCGCTGGTATTTGACGTTGAGCTGATCGCCATCGTCGACTGATCCTCTTGCTGGGAGTCGCATAACAAGTGACTCCCTTTCATCACCAAGTGTGGTGTTACCGCAAGATACGAAAAAGCCCTCGATGGAGGGCTTTTTTGCGTTTACGTTTTGAGATTGGCGCAGTCAGGCGCCGGCCAAGGCATCGTCTATCAGGGCGACCTTTTCTTTGTTGTCCGCTATCTCATCCTCTTGAGACACCTGTTTACGCATGCCGCAATCGTCCAGGTAACTGATCGTACGTTCAAGGCTTTCGAGTTGCTGGTCACTGACGCGGATGCTCTCTCCGCAAACGCGGCAGGTAGCGCGACGTTCCTGTTTTAACTCAATGGCAGGCTTTGAGGTGTAATGCTTGCACTCGGGACAAGGCAGCGGATATTGCACAACAGTAGCGACAGACGACATAACTTTGACGATAAAATGTAAACGTTTAGCAAGTTTATAACGTATCTCTTCTCAATTGAGAAGGACCGATTGGCCAAATTGCGACAGTAAAACGGGCCATGATGTCGCTGCCAAGAATGATGGTAAGTGGTAGGCAGTGATGGGCCATGATACAAAGGCGATTAAGCGGGGCGGTCGCCATCAATAGCAGATGATGCTTATGCTGAGATAGGTAGAGCGCGAGGAGCTGAGTTGTCGTGCGCTGTCGAGACTAGAATGAATCGCTAGCGTAAAGCGTAAAGCGTAAAGCGCAAAGCGCAAAGCGGTAATCCAGTAGGCATTTAAATTTATGGCTTTTGGACTTGTAGCGAGAGAAGGATAAAGCAGGGATAAGAAATAATGGTCGGGGTAGAGAGATTCGAACTCCCGACATCCTGGTCCCAAACCAGGCGCGCTACCAGACTGCGCTATACCCCGAAAGGCTGTGTTGGCTCCCCGAGCTGGACTTGAACCAGCGACCAACGGATTAACAGTCCGCTGCTCTACCGACTGAGCTATCGGGGAACATCTCAACAGCGGGACGAATATTACGGATTCCCCGGATTCACGTCAACACTTATCTGTTAAAAAATCATAAAAAACAAAAAGATAGCGAGTTTCAGCACAATGCCTCATGTTCTTTGAGGATTGTTGCTTCCGATCGCGCTAAACCGGGAAGTGAGTTTGTTTAACTAATGACGGTGCGCCGGAGATAAAGGGGGGCATAATGCTTGATGTCCTGATGCTTTAGTCATCGCTTTTGAGCCACAAGTACTTGGTTTAGTAGAAGTTGGGCTAGGAACACGCTAGGTCAGACGCTAGTGTGAGAGCAATACGGTTCTGAGGTATGAAACAGGGTAGAGAGCAGAGTCGCTGAACGGGGGAGTAAGGTCACGGGCAACAAAAAGCCCACCTCGTGCATGCACGGAATGGGCCTAGCAGGTAACTTTGATGAACCCGGCCAACGCGCTGATTGAAGCGGGGTGGCCCGGAACACGAAGAGTTAGCCTTTTTTAAACACGTTCTCGTAGACGTGGTTGGTCGCTTCAACGAAACCGTCGATGCTACCGCAGTCAAAACGCTTACCACGGAATTTGTACGCCAGAACACACCCTTCCTGAGCTTGCTTCAGCAGAGCGTCGGTAATCTGAACTTCGCCATTCTTACCCGGAGGCGTATCTTCAATCTTATCGAAGATGTCTGGCGTCAGAATGTAGCGACCGATAATCGCCAGGTTGCTCGGAGCATCTTCATTGGCTGGCTTTTCCACCATGTCAGTGACGCGGAAGAGGCCGTCTTTCATCTCTTCGCCAGCAATCACACCGTATTTGTGTACTTCGTCTTTCGGTACTTCTTGCACCGCAACCACAGAACAGCGGAACTGTTTGAAGATTTTGACCATCTGAGCCAGTACACCTTCACCATCTTCAGCAGGAACACACAGGTCATCCGCCAGTACAACAGCAAATGGCTCATCGCCCA
>Ga0255776_10001363_pt1 | contig 27635 bp, 27 predicted proteins | sample 071ome_19_FD_179974 | JGI IMG/M metagenome (GOLD analysis project Ga0255776, IMG submission 179974) | Coastal salt marsh microbial communities from the Groves Creek Marsh, Skidaway Island, Georgia - 071413AT metaG (version 2) | ecosystem: Environmental > Aquatic > Marine > Intertidal zone >... | reverse complement strand
GTGTTGTTTTAGCTCATGATTTAGCAGTAAAACTGTTTGGTCATAAACAAAGTGATAAAACTCAATATATTTTCTTACTAATAACTGTTGGGTTAACGCTTCAGGCACTATTTGTGCTAAGTGTTCCCTAAAAATTAAAACAAGCTTGGCTTGAATGATTAAAATTGTGATTATGAGCACTAAGTTTAAACCTTTACTCTTGCTTCTGATTGTTTTCTTATTAATACCAGCATGTTCAGACGGTGAGATATCTTCGCCAAATTTAGTAGAAATATCATCTGAGGATGATGATGAAGAAGAGTCAGAAGATGAAGAGTTTGAAAATAATGAAGAAGAGTCAGAAGATGAAGAACGAGAATTTGAATATATTGCCCCAGTTTTACCAGTTCTACCTGATCCTCCAATAAGTTCTTCAGAGTGGAACCAAGTAAATGGACCTTTTGGTGGAACTATCACGAGTATTTTTAAAAGCCCAGATGGTTACTGGGTAACTACAACTGATAACTCGGGTCTCTCAGACAGCAATCTTTATTTAGTAGATAATAAAGAATTTACATGGGAGTTGAAAAAAACTATAAGCGGAAACATGGGTGGGGTTGTTGTTGATGCGTCAAATTCTAATCAAATAGCTTTCTATACCGAAGCAACAAGTAACTCAGATTCAGGTGTTTTTATTTCTAAAGATGGTGGAGAAACTTGGGATGAAACAGAAGTAGGTGGTGGACAATATTCTGCTATAGCTATAGGCTCACAAAATACTTCTACTCTGTATGTAGCAGGAAGATATTTTCCAAATGGAGAAGACTGTGAAGATGAAGAAGGTGAAGACGACTGTACCCCTGAAAAAAATTCAGCAATATTTATATCTAATGATTTTGGAACCTCCTGGATGAAATCTTTTTCCATACCAAAAGGAGTTTTTGAAGAAATTGAATTAGAAGAAGGACAAGAACTAGAGGAAGAAGATATTGATAAAGTAAGAGTTCTCTATGTAAGCCCATCTGATGATGACCACATATTTGTAGGTACAAGTAATTTACTAGTAAAGAGTAGTGATCGAGGCTCGTCTTGGAAGACTTTAAGTGATACTTTCCATAGATCAGATATTAAAGGTTTGGCAATCCATCCAAATAATCCAAACATAATTTATGTAAGAATTGGACTTTATACTTTTTCAGATTGTTCAGATGTAGATAATGATGATTCTGATTATGAAGAAAGTGTATCCAAGTATTGTCCAGGTATTTATAAAAGTACTGATGGAGGTGAAAGCTGGAAATTACTCGCTGAAGTTACTGGAGACCCATCAGAAGGTGGTGTGTATATAAATGAATATGATGATTCAGAAATTTATTCGGTTTTCGGAAGAGAAACATTTGTGAGTAAAGATGCTGGGATGTCATCTGATGTTTTCTTAGATACAAAAGAGCACCCTATTATTCCAGATGTTGGTGTGGAAATAATAACGTTTGGTGAAAGTGAGGCTGAGGTATTTATGGCAGGTCTCCAAGGTGTTTATAGAACTTATGACAATGGTAGAACATGGATTGAAACAAATACAGGTTTTGTAGGTTCTGAAGTTGTAGATATTGTTACTGCTTTAGATGGAACAATGTATGCAACAACCTATAATCTAGGAATTTTTAAGAGTGTAGACGGAGGTAAAAACTGGAGTTTTGCTTCTTTTGGAATTAAAAATTGGTATGGAATGCAGCTAGCAACTCATCCGGAAAATCCAGATACGATATTTGCGACTACAAATGGAGGAGTGTATAAATCAACAAATGCTGGAGAATCTTGGAAACTTATTGGCGGTTCGGATCTTTGTGACGATGAAGATGTTGGTGGCGGAAATTGTCACTATCACGGAATCATTATAGAGAAAGAAGCACCTTTCAAAATTCTTGTAGGTAGTGGTGGAGATCAGTACGCAAAAGAAGGTGTAGGGTTAACTGGTTCAGAAAGTTCTGGTGACACATGGAAAGCATCAGATAATGGCTTTGTCAGGGATGTTCATGTAAGTAAATTAATAATTGATCCGAACAACAATAATATCTTTTATGCAACTACTCAGGGTGCTACAGAATATACAGATAAAGTTGGTGATGGAGCAGGAGTATTTAAAAGTACTGATCGTGGTAATAACTGGACTCAAATTAACAATGGACTTAATAGTCTCGAAACCAATGTGTTAATTGTTGATCCAAATGATTCTGAGACGCTCTATCTAGGAACTGACGATGACGGAGTTTATAAAAGTATAGATGGTGGAGATAGTTGGAAAAAACTAAATGTCTCATCTCTCTCAAAATCTTTTGGTGTGGGAGATATTGTCGTTGATCCACAAAATAGTAACAATATCTATATTGGGACTGTAGATTATTTTAGACTTTCAGGAAATAGGGGTGTTTTAGGAGATTTTGGTATATATAAAAGTACTGATGGTGGAACAACGTGGGAAGAGTTTAATTCTGGCCTAAGACATCTCGGTGTATTCTCACTTGAATTGTCTGTGGAAAATAGAATTTTATATGCCGGAACAAGAGCTGGTGGAGTTTACTGGATAAGCCTGGATGACTAAATTCTTGCTATTTTTTCTCCGTCTTTGTTAGTAAATTGTCCTGTAATAATTAAGATTAAATCTATTAATAACCATATTCCCAAGCCTCCAAAGGTTAAAAGCATTAATATTCCAGTTCCTGTTTTGCCGACATAGAACCTGTGTGCTCCTATAACTCCTAGTAGAAATGCTAAAAGCAAAGTTACAACCCACTGAGAATCGCTTTCTGATGGGCTACTTTTTTTTAGAAGTTTATCTTTTTGTGCATCAAACTCTTCTTGAGATATAACTCTATCTCTGAGTAATTCATTTAGCTTTTTGATTTCGTCTGCTGTGCTCATGATTCTAATACTATTGTAACTTATTTTCTATACTTGCGACCCTTTCAGCGATTGGAGGGTGTGAGTAATAATAAGAACTATAAAGTGAGTCAGGAGTTAAATTGGAGGCATTATCTTTAGTAAGCTTTAACAAACCAGAGATCATATGTTCCCCATCTGTAAATTGAAAGGAAAAATCATCTGCTTCAAATTCTCTCTTCCTAGATAAAGCAGATGTTATAGGTTTAGTAAAGAATGTATAGGACCCGATAACTAAATAGAACATTAAAAACTTTGAATATACTGTTAAATTTTCTAATCCATGAGCAATAAAAAAATTATCGCTCTTAAATATTTCATTTAAAATATAAAATCCTAAAAAACCAAAAACTAAAGAGCTGATTAATGTTTTGCGAATATGTCCTAGTTTATAGTGACCTAGTTCGTGCCCAAGAATTGCTTCCATTTCATCTGGGTTAATTGTTTTTAGAAGTGTATCAAAAAACACAATTCTTTTATTTTTTCCAAACCCAGTGAAGAATGCATTGCCGTGTGTGCTACGCAAGCTTGCGTTCATTACAAATAAACCTTTTGATTTAAAATCGACTTTTTCTAATAATTTTTCAATTGGTTTTTTAAACTGTTCGTCATCTAATGGTTCAAATTTGTTGAATAAAGGCATAATTAATACTGGGTATAAAAAGAAAATTATGGCCTGTAAGGTAAAGACTGCAGCAAATGCATAAATCCACCATAGATCACCCGCGCTAATAATAATAAAAATTACAGTTGCATAAAGAATAGAAGATATTGCGCCAGAAATAAAAAGCCCTTTAAATATGTCTGTTACAAATGTTTTTCTGGTTGTTTTGTTGAAACCATGTCTTTCTTCAATCACAAAAGTTGAATATATTGATATCGGAATTGAAATTATCTCTTCAACAATTATTAAAAGTAATCCAAGTAGTACTGCTCCCAAGACATTTGATGAGGTCATGTCCATAACAACTTGAGTTAAATAATTAAGTAAGCCCCCGATTGTAAAAATGACAAGAACAACTGAGCCAAATAAAGCAGTAAATATCTGAAATTTAATTCGATCTGTATTGTAGAGGATTGATTTTTTGTACTCTTCTTCTGTTACAACATCCTTAAATCTAGGCGGTATGGAGTCTTTGTTATTGTCAATAGATTTAAGGTTTCTTGTTTTTAAATAAGTTTCTAATAAAAACTTGATCAATATGAGAGCAATAAATATTTGAGTAAAATTAGTGGAATTTAGAAAATCTTGCATGTTTCGATTTTAGACTAAGAGTTTTATAACCTTAAAGTTTTTTCAATTGTTTCGTAAACTTTGTCTTCAGCTTTTTCTAGATGTGAAAGTACCTCGGATTCTTTTTTACCACTTTCTTTCCAGACAGGTACCATGCCATTCCATATGCCTTCTCCTTTAAGTCTTGAATAAAGTGACGCACCAACATGTATAGCTATTGTCACATAACTTAAAAAAGCTGAAAATTCGTGCAAACCTATTGCTATTTGCTTGCCTGGAAAATCTGCTGCTAGTATTCCTGCTATTAACAAGCCTGTTGTTGGTAACATTATCAAACTAACATAAACAAGCCTGTGTGTTGCTTTAGCTACAAATAGATGGCCTTTATGCATTTTCTCATGTGCTCCTAGAAGCGTTTTAACATCTTTCATGTAAAAATATCTAAGCAAAACAATTAATAAGAATATAATTGCAAAAAATATCTCAAAATTAAGTAAGGATACGTCATTAAGATCTTCAAGATCTTCCACCTGTTTAAATATTCCGTATGCGTATAGTGCAGTAAAAGTCCAATGAATGAACTTAGCCAGGGGTGTATGGGAGTTGTTCATTATTGGCCGAATCTTCTCTCTCTTTGTGTGTATTCCCTAAGGCATCGAAGAAAGTCAATTTTTCTAAATTCTGGCCAATATACATCTTGAAAAATAACTTCAGAGTAAGTACTTTGCCATAGTAAAAAACCTGAAAGTCTTGACTCTCCACTAGTTCTAATAATTAAATCTATATCTGGAGATTCAGGTGAATAAAGATGTTGTCTTAATTGGTCGTCAGTTACATTTTCTAACAGAGCATCGAAGTCATTTTCATTATTTCTATTCTCATCTATGAGACTCTTGATAGCGTCTAAGATCTCTTGTCTGCCACCATAACCTAGTGCTATGGTTAGAGTTTTTTGACCTCCACCTCTAACTTCTTTTAATCGTTCAATAGTTTCTTGTAGTTTTTGTGGAAGAAGATCAGTGCTTCCTATAAAAGTGATTTTGAAATTATCTACCACATCATCGATTAATAGATCTTCAAAAAGTTCATTTAAAACTTCAAAATATGGTCCAAGTTCCTCATTTGGCCTTGCTAAGTTTTCTCTAGACAGTAACCAACTAGTTACATGTCCGATACCGGCTTCATCACACCATAGAAGACAATCTTTTAGTCTCTCCATTCCGATTTTATAAGAAACCTCATAGCTAAGGAGGCCTTCTTTTCTAGCATAACGTCTATGGCCGTCGTGAATTAAACCTATGTGTTTTGGAAGGTCTTCTTTTGTAATTAATTTTTGCAGACGATTTTCATAAATTGAATAAATTAATCTTGGCGAAATCATAGTTAACTAATTAAATTTTCAATCTCTTCTATTGTTTTTGGTGCATCTGCCGTAAGATTTAATGGACCGTTTTTTGTACAAACTATGTCGTCTTCAATTCTTACACCAATACCAAGTAAATCTTTTGGAATTTCATGCTTAATAGTTTTTGCATTTGATATTTCCTCTTGTTCAAGCTTTGTAGCTTCCTCCATGCCTAAATATTTTCTTCTTTCTCTTATTGCATTAGGGTCTCTCTCCAGTAGGGGGAATTCGATTACAGGTTTTGTTGGTCTTACGTAAATGCCGGGTTCAATAGTAGTTACCATGCCATTAGAAAATTCTCTTGGTTTATCTTGAACTTCACCACTTCCAGCATCATGTACATCTAAACCTAACCAGTGACCTGTGCCATGCATAAAAAATTCGAAGAAGTGCATCATTGAAACAGTCTCTTCAACTCCCATCGGAACTAATCCAAGATCAACCATTGACTCGGACAGAGAACGAATTGTTTGCTGATGGATATTCTTCATAGAATTTCCTTCAACAACTCCTTCTATTCCTTCAATTTGTGACTTAAGAACAGCGTTGTAGATATCTTTTTGAGGTGAAGAAAATTTGGTTCCAACTGGGAATGTTCTTGTAACATCTGAAGAATACATTCCAAATTCTGCTGCAGCATCAATGAGTAGTAAGCTTCCCTCTTTAATTTCATCTCTATTAGTTGAGTAATGCAAAATACAAGCATTGTCTCCACTTGCAACAATAGATGGATATCCCAATCTCTCAGCACCTTGTTCGTAAAAAACTTTTTCCATTTGCGCTCCTACTTGATATTCAAACATTTCAGGTTTTGCATATTTCATCGCTTCAATGTGACCGAAAACTGTAATATCACATGCTTTTCTTAATAGCTCTAATTCTCCAGCATCTTTAATAAGCCTTAATTCAGAAATAACAGGTTGAAGAGAGTGAAGTGATGCCTTGCTAAAGTCTGCACCGCGCTGATCATATGGAACAGCGGTATTTAATGTTTTTTTATCAAACCTATCGAATGAAGAATTTGAGTAATCACAATATATATCTGTAATTCCATCAAGTAATTTAGGGAGTTGTTTTTGGTAATTGTTGTAAGAATATGCTTTGTCTGCATCAAATTGATCTAATGCTCCTTCTTGTCCTAATCTTCTTCCATCCCAAGTTTCCATTTCTTCGTTACGATCTTGTACAAACAAATGAAGTTCAGGTTTTGAATCGCTAATAACAATTACTGCATGTGCGTCTGGTTCTGGCCATTCAGTTAAATAGTGAAAATTTGAATCTTGTCGAAAAGGATACCATGTGTCGTTGTTTCTATAGACAACACTATTTCCATGAAGTAAAACAGCTCCGTTTTGTATGACTTTCGCTAAACGATTTCTAGCATTTGTTGCATTATTCATATCTACTTAAGGTTAATCTAAACAAACTTGTTTTTGCCAATAAATTTTATAGGGACCTTAAAAACTCCTTGAAAATACGACTCCATGTCTTTTCATTGTGTTTTCCTGAGTCCTGAAACACAAAATTTGTTTTAATATTTCTCTGTTTCAAAATTTCTAAAATTTTATTTACACCAGAAATATAAAAATTATCATTGCTTGAAAAATCTAACTCCCATTCGTTTGGAAAAATATTTCTTACCTCATCACCAAATATCTCGCCTTCATCTGAACCTACTGATAGGTTGCATTGAGTACTTTGACTCAAGTATTGTAAATCTTCTTCAATTCCTGGATACCCGTACCAAAAAGCTGGAGAAAAAGATATCACATTATCAAATTGTGGATACAGTATTGAAGTTTTAAACGACATAAGACCTCCCATAGAACTGCCCAAAACAATTTTATTAACATAGTTATAGTCGATATCGTAATCTCCAATAATTTGTGGAAGGAATTTATTCATAATATTATCTATATGTTTTATGGCATGGTTTGTTCCACCTACCCTTGGATAGGGGTTGTATTGTATTTTCCTGCTTGAGTTTGACGTAACACCTATAACGAAATAACCACTATCAGTATTCTCTTCTTGCTCTTGAAGAGCGTCTTCCAAATCCATACAATATCCAAATCCATTTTTTTGTTTTAAAAATAAATTCTGTGCGTCATAAGAGAGAATTAAATGCGTTACTCTTTTAAATTTTGGATATCTAATAATGAGGCTATTTGTATCTTCTATGTCTACATCGACTACTGGTTGACTTATAGAGATATTTTTCAGACTTTGGTCATATTCTGAAAATAAAAGCATAGGGTAATTATTCTATATAATCCTCTATTGATTTTGCTACTAATTTTGCGTTCTTTTGATCTGCTGTAATGATTAGAACAACATTGTCCCCTGCCAGAGAAGCTACAATTCCTTCAAGGTATAAGTTGTCTATAGATTCCGCAATGACCTGAGCAGCAGCGGTGGTAGTCTTTATAACCACCTGGTTGGAGACAGGTTGTACTTCAGTAACAAAATCTTGAAGGGCTTTTTTAGCTATTTTGTACTGTGCATTATTGTCTTGGTTTTTTGGTAGTAAGTAAACTAATCTACCATTTTTTAACCTTTTCTTTATTGCACCAAGCTCATTTAAGTCTCTTGATAATGTAGCTTGTGTTATTATCGTTCCATTCTTTTTGAGCATTCCTTTAAGCTGGTTCTGTGATGAAATGTTTCCAGAATCAATAAAGTCAGCAATCAGCTTTTGTCTTTGAATAGTTGCTTTTGTCATATTTATAAATATACATTTGTATGTATATTTATACAATTATAAATTTTTATATGTTTCCTCAGCAAGTTTTAAAGCGTCTTCTTTGGATACCTCACCGTCGTTGATCCTTTGTTCATATAGGGCTTTCATAATAACTCCAACTTTAGGACCAGGTTGAATATTGAAATGTTCCATAATCTCATCCCCTGATAAAGCTGGTCTAATTTTGGATAGTTCCTCTTTAGCTTTAACTTCTTCTATCCTTTTTTCCATTTCATCAAGATTTTCATATATCTCTTTTGCTTTTATTTTGTTCTTTGTAGTTACATCCGCTCTTACTAGTTCATTTAGATCCTCAAGCATATGTCCAGCATCAACAATGTATCTTCTCACTGCAGAATCTGTCCATCCCATCTTGAAAGTGTGAGGGCGTAAGTGCTGCTCAACAAGTAGCGCTATATCTTCAATTGTTTTGTTATCATACTTCAATTCCTTTAATATTTTTTTTGTCATCCTCGCGCCGACTACTTCATGGTGCCTAAAGTGTACTTTTCCATTTTCTATTCCTTTAGTGTTTGGTTTAGCAATATCATGTAAAAGAGCCCCCATTCTAAGTGTGAGTTTTGGTGGTACCCCATCTAAAACCGCTAGTGTATGTTCATAAACGTCTTTATGGTGATGCTTTGGATCAACTTCTATTTTGAGTTCATTTATTTCTGGAATAATATATAAGCTCAAACCGCTCTCGACTAAAGTTCGAATGCCCATTGATGGACTCTTGCCAACTAAAAGCTTATTAATCTCATCTCTAATTCTCTCTTTAGTTATTATTTTTATTCGTTCTATGTTTTCTTTCATTGCTATATATGTTTTGTTTTCTGGTGAAAATCCATGTGTGCTTACAAATCTGCATACTCTTAACATTCTTAAAGGATCGTCAGAAAAAGAGATTATTGGATCATCTGGTGTTGATATAGTTCCAGATGCGAGATCTTTTAAGCCTGAAAATGGATCTATTAATTCGTTAGTTTCTAGTGAATATGCAATGGAATTTATTGTAAAGTCTCTTCTCGATAGATCTGTAATAAGATCTGCGGCTTTTTCTATTTCAGGATTTCTTGAATCTGTTTCGTAGGTATCTTTCCTAAAAGTAGTTATATGTACTGCCCTTTCTTGATCATAAAGTTCAATCGTCCCAAAAGCTTTACCTACCTCGGTTGTTTTATAACTATTTTTTTTAAGTAATTCGATTGACTCTTCTGGGGTGGCGTTAGTTGTAAAATCAAAATCGTTTGTCGGGATATCTAATATTCCATCCCTTACTGCACCCCCAACAAGATATAACTCAAAACCATTACCGTGATACAAAGAAGAAAGAGTGCTTAAAAAGCTATTATTCTCAACTAATTTTAACAGTGTAATTGGTACCATATTGATAGCTTAGAAGAACTGTGGATACAATAGAAGAATGAATTCAAAAGTAGATTTTGCAGCTGGAGGAATTGTTGTAGATAACAACAAGGTGCTACTAGTTAAAAACAGAAAAAGTGAATATGTAGACGATCCAAAGTCATTCTGGGGTTTTCCAAAAGGACACATGGAAGAAGGTGAAACACCAAAAGATGCTGCAAAAAGAGAAGTTTCTGAGGAAACCGGTTTTATCGTAGAGCTGTCTGAAGAAAAACCTTTGGCTGAATCACGCTATGAAATATCGATTAACAATGAAAAAGTTAAGAAAACAGTTTGGTTTTTCAAAATGTATGTAGTGAAAGCGTTTGATAGCGAACCTGATGATGAAATTGAGGAAGTGGCTTTAGTTGATTATGAAACAGCTATAAATCTCCTAACACATGATGAAGATAAGAAAATACTTAAGTATGTATTTAACAGATGAGAAAACCAGACACAGTTCTTGGGTTGGAAGTTACCAAACAAGAAAATGGAACGATGTTACTTCGATAATTTATTTTGAAAAAGTTTATGGTGGGAGGAGTCTTCTAAAAAGAATAAAACAAGAAGCTGAAAATACAGGGTTTAAATTTAACTCATCAATGATTCAAGAAAATGAAACCCATAGTTGGTTGTCATCCGGATGGAATGCTGCTGAAAAATTAAATGTTCTGTCAATAAATTTAAGAAGTTTAGAATTAAAAAAAATTGAGCCTTCTCATTTTGAAAATTTTACAAAAAACAATATCGATGAATTAGTTGATCTTGATAGATCTATATTTAGCCCTTATTGGCAAAATTCAAGAGCAGCATTTATAGAAACTCTTGATAGTTGTAATCAAAACTTTTTGTTCAAAGAATATAGCGGAGATAGTCTTGTTGGATATGCGATTTTGGGAGCGACAAGAAACTTTTCATTCTTACAAAGATTTGGAATTAGAACAGAATATCAACACAATGGTCATGGATCCAAATTGCTTAATAATGTTCTTAACTTTGCCAAAGAAAAAAAATACATAAATATACGTTTAAATACTCAAGAGAATAACGAGGCTGCTAAAGGTCTCTATGCAAAACATGGTTTTGAATTTACAAAAACTAATTTCATAATCTTAAGTACTAGTTAGATTTTTAGAACTACATTAATAATTTTTGAACGCTTAATATTAGATATATGGAACAAGAAGATAGTTTTGTAGAATCCGTAGAAAGCTTAATTGAAACTATTAAAAGGTTAGTTGTTAAACCTGTAAAAAGAATTGCAGGGTTTGCGTCAATGGGATTTCTGTTGGTTGTTTTGCTTTTAATGGCTTTGGGATTTCTTATTATTGGAATAATAAAAATTATGCAGGGGCTTGGGTTACTTCTTGGAATTAATCCAACAGGCTTTGCTTTTGCCTCAATAGGACTACTCTTCTTAATTATGTCTTTAAGAAATTATTGGAGAAAAAAGTAATGGAAAGTGTAGCAATTATTGGTTCTGGTCCGGCAGGATATACTGCAGGAATTTATGCTGGAAGAGCGAGTCTCTCTCCAGTACTTTTTGAAGGTTTAGAATCTGGAGGTCAGTTGATGTTAACCACAGATGTTGAAAATTATCCAGGTTTTGTCGATGGAATTATGGGTCCTGAATTAATGCAGGTTTTTAAAGGACAAGCAGAAAGGTTTGGAACAGAAATCAAAACAGAAACAATAGATTCAATAGAAAAACTTGATAACGGTTTTAAACTTAAAAGTTCTAAGGGTGAATACCTGTTTAAATCAGTAATAATTGCGTCTGGGGCGTCGGCAAGATGGCTTGGAGTCGAGGGTGAAAAAGAATTACAGGGATATGGTGTTTCAGCATGCGCAACCTGTGATGGTTTTTTCTTTAAAGAGAAGGTTGTTGCGGTTGTTGGTGGCGGTGATTCTGCAATGGAAGAGGCTCTATTCTTAACAAAGTTTGCGTCAAAAGTTTATGTAATACACAGAAGAGACCAGTTTAGAGCAAGTCAAATAATGCAAGACAGAGTACTAAATCATGAACAAATAGAAGTTGTTTGGAACAAAACTGTTGAAAAAATTAATGGTGATGGGAGCGTTTCATCAATTGAATTGAAAGACGTAGAAAACGAAACAATGAGTGAATTAGAACTTGATGGAGTATTTGTTGCGATAGGTCATGATCCAAATGTAAAATTTTTAGACGACCTTGTAGAGTTGGATGAAAAAGGATACATAAAAACTGGTTTCACAACGGAGACCAGCACTTCAGTGCCTGGTGTGTTTGCAGCTGGTGATGTAGCAGATTCGTTATACAGACAAGCAATTACTGCTGCTGGTACCGGGTGTCAAGCAGCAATAGATGTTGAGAGATGGCTTGACCACTAATTTAAACTTTACAAAGTACTTACAAGAACTTTCAAAAGAAGAGTTAGATGATTTAAATATAAAACTCAATTCCTGTGGTTATCCTGGTTCTAAAAATGTTGAAGAGTTAATCAATCTTGTGGAGTTGTTTATAGAAGATCACAACCTTTCAAAAATCATTTCGAAAGAGCATTTGTGGCTTGAACTTTTAAACAATGGTTATGCTTTAGGTGATAGGATTCTTTTATTATCAAACCCAGTTTTGTATGGTTCTGATATAGAAGAGCTTCAAGAATATCTTTCTAGGTTGGGTTTTTACTCTGAACCGATAAATTCCACTTTTGATAATAATGTAAGTAGATCTGTTAAGTTATTTCAGGAAAATAGAGGGTTGTCTGTTGATGGTACAGTAGGCCCAGAAACTGCAGCCGAAATTAGAAAATTACTAAGGCCAACAATGAATACGTCTTTGAATGAGGCTGTAAAAACCTTTAATGGGAGTTCTAGTAATCTTTCAATCTGTTTTGACATAGAAAACCTTGGAGATTATGAAGAACAGATAGGTTTATATCAACAAATAAAAGACTTCTCTAATGAAAACAACGTAAGTATCTCTTTTTCTTCAGAAATCACACAAGACACCGATGAAGAAAACAGTATTGAATACGTAAACAAGGTTAATCCCACTTTGTTTTTGAGTTTAAGAAACTCAGAAGGTTTAAAAGTAAATTTTTTCCAAGGTAAACATTCATCAAGTTCAATTGGTGAAAAGATCTCAAGAAAGATTGAATCCTCAATGGGGTTTGTTTCAGAGGGAAGGTCTTTATCTGTTTTAAAAAATACCAAATCCGTCACTTTAGTAATAAATGGTAATTTTTACCAATATTCAATAATCGATTTGCTTTCTTGCGTACTGGAGGAGTTAAAAGAAATTTATAAAGATTAAGAAATTTTTTTTATAAACGAATCAAGGTCTTCTTTCGAATTCAATGTAAAACTTATTTTTGTTTTGTTTTTGCTTTTTTTAAATGTGACCTTTGTGCCAAGAAGGTTTTCCAACATTTTTTTATAATGAAAAGATTCTTCGTCTGAGTTGGCACCCTGTAGTTGACGAACTTTTTCTTCCACATCCCTACTAGAAAGATTTAGCGTGATTATGTCTTTCAATATCTTATCTTGAACTGTATGGTCTAAAACTATAATTGGTTTGATCTGACCAAATGAGACTTCTTCGTTGCTTAAAGCGTTTTGAGCATTTGGGCTTAGATTAGAAATTCTAAGCATGTTAGATATGTGAGGTCTACTCTTGCCAACAAGAAAGCCTATTTCATCGTTAGAAAGTTCATAGTTTTCTTTTAGATTTTTATAAGCCAAAGCTTCTTCAATTGAATTTAACTGGCTTCTTTGAATATTTTCAACTATTCCAAGAACTGCAGCATCTCTTTGACTTACGTCCTTTATAAGACAGGGAACAGATTCTAATTTAAGCATTTTAGAGGCTCTCAGTCTTCTCTCGCCGGCAATTAGTTCATATTGATTGTTTTCGAGCTTTTGAACAATAAGGGGTTGGAGTATTCCATTTTTTGATATCGAATCTCTCAATTCCTCTAATTTTTTTTGGTCAAACTTTTTACGCGCTTGGGTTGGGCTCTCCTTAATAGAATCGATTTTCACGTTTTTTATCACAAGATCTTTGGTGTCGTTATTGGTAATTAGATCGCTTAAGGTACGTTTCATAATCCTACTTTTTCAAAAATTTCTTCGGAAAGCTCAATAAATTCAAGCCTTGCTTTGCTGTTTTCATTGAAATCAAGCACGGTCTTAGCATAGAATGGGCTGTCAGCTATTTCAGTTAATTGGGAAATTTTTGAATTAAAAAGCTTGTCAGCCAATAAAAACCTGAGTTCGTTTTCAAAGGACTGAAAGCTTGATCTTCTAGTGTCAACTTGGTTTAAAACAACACCTAAAAATATAGGATCCGCTTTGATAACGTTGTTTATTGTTTCCTTTGCAAAATCCATTGCTTGAGAAACTCCTTCTACAGCTAAAAATTCAGGTTTTGACGGTATCAAGTAATAATCACTTATTGTTAGAGACTCTTGTGTTAAAGAACTTATCGTTGGTGGGGTATCAATCAAAATTAAGTCAAAGCCCTTTTCCCTAAAAAAGTTTTTATGTTTCATGAGTTTTGATCCACCTATAATTTTTTCATTACTGTGCTTAATTATTGATTTATTTGAAGGAATCAAATAAAGACTTTCAGAAACTTTCATAATTTCTTTATCTAGCCTGTTTTCAAATAAATCTGTCGTGTTTAGCGCTGCTTTAGAGTTTTTATCAAAATTTAGGTATGTTGATACATTTCCTTGAGGATCGGTATCTATCAATAGAGTTTTGTGGCCTTTTTGTGAAAGTAGTTTTCCCAGATTTACAACAAAAGTTGTTTTACCAACCCCACCTTTTTGGCACAATATTGTAAGAACCTTCACTTAACATTTATAACATCTATGTGTCTTATGTTTGTTGAATTAATAGTGAATTTTTCTTGTTTCACGTGAAACTTTTCTTTATTTTCATTTAAATTTTCTCCGTTTGAAGAGACTATGTATGTTACGTTTTTTAATTGTTTTATGTTTTTCATAACGTCTTTTGATGAGATAAAGCATCGAGAAATGTACGTGTTGTTATCTGTTAAAACTGTATCGGCGCTCTCATTAAGAACTTCAACATTTTCTAAATTTAATATATTTTTTAGCCTTTGAAGTTCAAAAGCTCTTCTTTCGCTTATGTCGACAAGTGTAAATAATTTGTTTGGGTTAGTTATAGCAATAGGAATTCCTGGAATTCCACCGCCTGTGCCTAGGTCATATATTTTTTTATCGTTATTTTTAATATTTTGTAGTATTTTTCCAAAATACAACGAGTGGACTATGAACTCATCCCACACATATTGCACGGGCTTTTCACTTATTAATCCATTGTTTATACCTGTTTTGCACAACCAATCATGATAGCTTTTAAGCCTTTCAAGATAGTTTTTGTACTCGTTACCCCAAGATGGAATTTGGGGCTCGAAGGTCATTCTTCTTCTTCAGGAGCAAAAACAACTGACCTATAGGGTTCTCTACCTTCAGAATAAGACCTAATTCCGTCAAAAGTTGCCGCGGCGTCGTGGAGTGTTTTTCTGTCTACAGAGTTCATTGGCTCTAACATAACTTCTTGTTTGTCTTCAAGAATTTGTTTACTCAATCTTTCTGCATATATTGTCAGCGCTTCTTTGCGTTTTGTTGCATAATCAGCGACATCAAGCCTAAGTCTTGTTCCGGCGCTTGTTTTTCTTTGTACCACAGTTCTTGTAAGCTCATGTATAGATCTTATAATAAAACCTTTTTCTCCAACTAATGCCTCTGTTTGTTCTCCTGTTACTTTCACAATTAGATTTTCGTCTTCTAGTGTTCCTTCAACTTTTCCGTCAAGTCCAAAAGACTTTACTAAACCTTCTAAAAAGTTAACAGAAACCTTCAACTGTTCGTCTTTATCGGCCTCTATACGTGGCTTTTTTGGTGAATATTGTTTTTTATACCCGTTTTTATTACCATTATTTCTTTTATTTTTGTTGTTGTAGTTTCTAGAACTACTGTTTCTTACAGAAATTCGAACAAGTGCTTTAGTTCCACCCACACCAAATACACCACCTTCTGGTTCTCTTAAAATATTTATATTTGCTTGCGTTGCGTCTTCAAGGTTTAGTTCGTTCAATCCTGCTTTGATTGCGTCGTCTATAGATTTTGCTTCAACCTCTACCCATTTGTTGTTAGCCATTACTTTCTCCTTCTTTTTTTGCGGTTTTTACGAGAATCTTCTTGAACAGGCTTTTGTTGTTGTTCCTCGTTTTCTTTTTTGTTTTCTTCTTTTTTATTAGTTTCTTTATCATCAAGCTTTACAATCAATGCTTGTTGCCCAATACGAAATATATTTCCTGTTAGAAAGTAGACAACTAAACCTGTCGGTAAAGTCCAAGAAATAAATCCGAAAAATATAGGCATAACTTTTCCGACCATTTGCATTTGTTGTGCTTGAGGATTGTCGCTTTTTCCAGTCTTCTTAGTTATCTGATTCTGCTGATATAAAGCAGTAAGAATAACTAATAAAATCAGTACTAAATAAGGAACTCTTTCAATCCACTCAGAAACCTCTGAGGGTGGAATTTGGAGATCCATATTAAAAAATTTAAGGCTTGTACTAGCAGCTAGGCTGTTTGAAAGACTAGAGGAGCTTGGTATAAAAGCCAAAGGCTCTCTTAGAACTCTAAAAAGAGCGAACCATATAGGCATCTGAACTAAAAGTGGGAGGATGCAACCAAGAGGATTGATTCCCTTTTCTTTGTACATTGAAGCCATTGCTTTATTCAGCTCTTCTTTGTTGTCTTTGTATTGTTTTTGAAGTCGTTTTATGTCCGACTGAGCATCTTGCATTCTTTTAGTAGACCTGGTTTGTCTGAGTGTAAGTGGGAAAATTATAACATTAATTATTATTGTCAAAATGACAATTGAATATCCATATGATGCGGTGTAGTCATAGACGTAGGAGAGTAAAAACCCTATAGCAAGGGCAAATGGTTCTAATATTGCCAATTTTTACCAAATTTCTTATATATTGGGTTGCAAATGAATATTCTTCTAAAAATAACTGGAAGAGTCTTAATCAACCCACTTTTTTCAAAACTATCAACGATAACATTGGTACATGATGGGTAGTACATGCAGTTGCCACCACCTAAACCAAATAATGCGAGTAGAGACCTTGATCCTTGAAGAAAAAATCCTAATATTTTCATTCTTTTTTAGAGTAAGGGGTGAGACTTAAAAATCTTCAAAATTTCAGATGATGTTAGGTTTGACGAATCTTTATTTCCAACAACTAAAATGTCCAGATTTTTATTGTCTGATAGGCTCCTTACTGCTTCCCTTGTCCTTCTTTTAAACTTATTTCTATTAACTGCATTTGCATGCTTGCTTGAAATACTTATTCCAAGTCTTGAAGAGGTTGTACCGTTTTCTTTAACAAAAACCTTTAGGCCTTTTGAGGCTATACAAAATTCTTCTTTTTTTAGGCTATCAAAATGATTTTTTTTATTCAGCGAAGTAAACTTCACATTCACTACCTAGGCAGACAGAATTTTACGACCCTTTTTTCTTCTTCTTTTAAGAATTTCTCGTCCTGCTCTTGTACGCATTCTTGATCTAAAACCATGTTTTCTGCTTCTTTTTCTATTGCTAGGTTGATATGTTCTTTTCATTTAATACCTGTCTGTAAGAATAAATGAAGAAATTAATTAAACAAAACAAAATAAATTTTATTTTTAATTAGTTCGCGAAAAAGGTTTTTAGCTCGCGAAAAACAAATTAGCTAGCTTTAACAAACAACTTTATTAAAAAAAATATGTATTACTTGTTTGGGGTTTTACTCAATGTTTATTGGGATTTTTCAAAGTTTTAAACACTTTGTGAAATTTTAATCTGTTTTTCACACTCTATGAAAATCTTGTTTTTGTAGTTATGTTTATATCTGGTTATGGGGAGTAAGGGAAATACTGTAATGCTTGAAGAGTTTAAAGCTTTATTAGAAAAGTCTTTAACCAACAAAACAGATAGATATTGGTTAGATCAGGTTGGCCTTGAAATAAATGATGAGAACGATCTTTGTATTGTTGTTTCATCTGATTTTATAAAATCAGCTATTGAAAAAAAGGTCTATTCAAAAATTAAGTCAGTATATCAACTTGAATATAACAACAAGGCTGATTGTGTTTTTGTTGTCGATAAAAACTTTCAAAAAACAAGTGTATACGAAAGGTCAAGTGTTGAAACAACCGTAATTGAGAAAAAACAAGATGACGTTGTTGCTGAGAATCATTATGATTTGTCCTTTTTTGATGAGCTTTTTGTTGGTGGTTGTAATAACCTTGCAATAACAGCAGCTAAAAACGTTGTTGTATCACCTGGTAAACGATTTAATCCACTTTTTGTTTATGGTAAACCGGGTGTTGGAAAAACTCACCTTTTGAAAACTGTTGAGGCGTCAAGTAAGTCATCTTTCTATATTGACTCGGAGTCTTTTCTTGAGTCATATATTTCCGGTATAAAAAATAATGATATTGACAATTTTAAAAAGAGAATTAGGTCTGTAGACATTTTATTAGTTGATGATATTCAGTTTTTTGTAGGCAAAAAAGGGGTTTCTGAAGAGCTTTTTCATACAATTAACTATTTTTTAAACAATTCAAAGTCTGTAGTTTTAGCATCCGACCAGAAGCCCCAACAACTTACTGGTTTTCCGGATCGTTTAGTTTCTAGAATTTTAAACGGTCTGGTAACAGACATAGAAAAACCTGATAGGGAAATTTTTTCTGAGGTACTAAAAAAGAACAATGTTGAGTTTGAAGGTTTGTTGTTTTCTAAAAATGATTTAGAAACCTTGCTTTCGTTGGACTTTCAAAGCTTTAGAGAAATAAATGGTGTTGTTAACAATCTAATTATCAACAAACAAACTGGTGTAAGTAACAACAAATACATATCTGAGCTCGTTTCAATGTATAGTAACAACAAGATAATGGAGTTAACTCCTGAGTTTATTCTAAAATACTGTTCGGAGGTTTACCAGGTTGACGAAAGGCTTGTTCTTTCAAAAAACAGAAGTGAGCTTGTAAGCAACGCTAGACATCTGTTTATTTACTTGATGAGGAAACACACTGAGTACTCCTTAAACCAAATTGGTTTATATGTGGGGAACAGATCTCACTCAACGGTTCTCTCTTCTATAAAGAAGGTGGAAGGTTCAAGTTTGTTTAAAAAAGAAGTTAACATTTTCAACAATAAAATAGACAACAATTCAACGAAGTTTGTTGGTGTTTAGAATGTTGAAAACTACTAATGTGTTTTTAAAGCCTTTTAAGGTGTTTTCTGTTTTTTTAAACACTTTAAACAGCTTTATTATTGTTATATATATAAAAGAATAAGAGGTGTTTGTTGAAATTTAAAACAACAACCAAGAGTATAAAAGAATATGTTTTGACGGTGTCGAAAGCTGTTGATATTAAACCCTCTACCCCAGCACTCCAAGGTCTTTATATAAAAATTAAAGAAAACCGTTGTGAGCTAACAGGATCCGATCTGGACCTGGTTATAAAAGCCAGTTTTGAAGTAGAGTCTATTGTCGACGGGGAATGCCTCGTTAATGCAAGAATTTTTTCAGAAGTGGTAAGGAAACTACCCTCAGGAGAAGTTGTCTTTTCAGACATAGGGAACGAGATCAAAGTAGAAACAAAAAAAACAGAATATAGGCTTAGAAAACTAGACCACTTAACTTATCCTAAAACACTACTAGAAGAACATCACAACACCTCCGAAAGCAAACAACTCAAAACAACAAACCTTTTTGATGCATTAAAAAAAGTAGGTGTAGCAGCCTCTCCAGAGGGAGGAAAACCAATACTCACAGGTGTCTTCTTTGATAACGACAACAACGAAACAAACCTCGTTTCAACCGACAGCTACAGGCTTGCAACCAACACAGTTTTTGACCTTCCTATTTCCGACGCAGGAATTGTTTCATTCAGGTCTTTAAACGAAACGATAAAAATATTTGAAGATAGTGAAGATGAAATAAACATAAACTCAACAGAAAGAGAACTTCACTTTTACAACAAAAGATACTACACATCAGTAAGAAAACTAGAAGGAACGTTTCCAGAGTATAAAATGTTGTTTCCTAAAGAAAACCTTTTTTCAATCGAAGTTGATAAAAAATCTATATTGGAATCACTAGACCGATCAACGGTTGTTGCGGAGGGTTTTATACCTGTAACCCTTAAGGTGGTGGATGACAAAACTCTTAACATTTCGTCTACTAATAAAGATATTGGTGGAGGCAACGAAGTGGTAGACATAAAAATATTAGGACTTGAAGTAGGAGACGTTTCTGGTTTTGAAATATCGTTTAACCCAAACTATCTAATTCAAGGAATTGAAGTTTTGGAAGGAAATAAAGCTTATTTAAGGTTTTCTGGAAATGACAAACCGGCTGTCATTCAAGGAGAAGAAGAACACTACAAGTATTTATTAATGCCTGTTAGAACGAACCAATAAATGTTCAACAGAGAACCCCAAAAAATTAATTCAAACGATTCAGGTATTGACTTTTCAAAATCCGAAAAGATTAGAAAACACTTTAAAAACGAGAAAACCAACCTTTACAGCGAAATAATACCGGGACCAGTTGTTGGGGATGAGTTAATTCTCTATGTTGATTCAAAAAGGTTGAAAAATCTAATAGAACTACAACAAGAAAAGCTATTAATTGACATAGAAAAAAATACAAAAATAAAGTTAAAAAAACTGAATATTCAAGTAGATAATAACCAACAATAATCAGCAAATCTAGTAAAATAAGAGTTCAGCAAGGGGCTGTAATATAAACAAAAAGAAGCGTATCTTGGAGATAGTTCGTGTCTAAAAAAGATTCAAATAATAGTTATGATTCAAAAGATATAAAAATTCTTGAGGGTCTAGAAGCAGTTAGAAAGCGCCCTGCAATGTATATTGGGTCCACGGGCCCAAATGGATTACACCACTTAATTTGGGAAGTTTTAGACAACTCTGTTGATGAAGCTATGGCTGGAAGGTGTTCAAAGATAAAAGTCAGTCTAGAAAAAAATGGTTCAGTTACTGTTGAAGATGACGGAAGCGGAATACCAGTAAAACCACACCCCAAAACAAAAATATCTGCACTCACAACAGTATTAACAACACTTCATGCTGGTGGAAAGTTTGAATCAGGAGCCTATACCGTTAGTGGTGGTTTGCATGGAGTTGGAATATCTGTTGTTAACGCTTTATCAACATACGTTAAAGTAGAGGTTCAAAGAGACGGTCATTTTTGGAACCAAGACTTTGACTTGGGAAAACCAAAATCCAAAATCAAAAAAGGAAAAGTTTCTAAAAAAACAGGTACAAAAGTTAACTTTCTAGCAGATCCAGAAATATTTGATGAGACCCAAACATATGATTACAACATAGTTGATGAAAGACTTAGACAAACTGCGTTTCTTAACAAAGGTTTGAAAATAACACTTGTTGACAACAGAGTTAAGCCACCTACAAAAGAAGAGTATCACTACAAAGGTGGCCTCACAGATTTTGTTGAATATCTAAACGACGGCTTTGATCCACTACATCAAAAAATAATTTCTTTTTCAGATCAAACAAAAGATTCAGAAATTGAGGTTGCACTCCAATGGAAAAATGAAGACGACGTAACAATAAAAAGCTTTGCTAACAACATACACACCCTAGAAGGTGGTACTCATGAAGAAGGGTTAAGAACAGCAGTTACAAAAGCAATTAATGACTTTGCAAAAAAAAGAAATCTTCATTCGGACATATCTTTAACGGGAGACGATATAAGAGAAGGGCTTACAGGTGTGGTATCTGTAAGAGTAAAAGAACCACAATTTGAGGGACAGACAAAAACAAAATTAGGAAATACTGAAATGAAATCAAGGGTTCAAGTCCTAATTAATGAAGAATTTCCAAAATGGTTAACCAAAAACACAAAAGAGGGTAGAGCAATAGTAGAAAGATGCGCAGTTGCTGCAAAAGCAAGAATGAGTGCAAAAAAAGCTAGAGAGCTCACCAAGCGTAAAAGCATTTTAGAGACCTCAGGTCTTCCAGGAAAACTTGCAGACTGTTCTTCAACAGACCCAACAGAAAGTGAGTTGTTCATTGTAGAAGGAGACTCAGCAGCTGGTCCTGCTAAACAAGCACGAGACTCAAGAGTTCAAGCAATTCTGCCAATCAGGGGAAAGATTATAAACGTTCAAAAAGTTACAGAAAACAGAGCCCTTCAAAACGAAGAGATAAGCGCACTTATTAAAGCTATTGGTACCGGTATAAAGCTTCAGTTCAACGAAGAAGAGTCAAGATATGACAAAATAATATTTTTAACAGATGCTGATGTTGACGGTGCACATATTAGAACACTACTTCTTACGTTCTTTTTTAAATTTATGCCTGGTTTGATAACAAGCGGAAAAGTCTGGATATCAGAACCACCGTTATATCGAGTAAAAGCAGCATCAGGAATAACATACCTAAAAGATGACGAAGCACTAAATAAATTTAAAAAAGAAAACAAAAACAAAAAATTTGATATAAGCAGATTCAAAGGGTTGGGAGAAATGAACGCTGGGGAGCTGTGGGACACCGCAATGAATCCTGAGACTAGAACCCTAATTAAAGTTACGCTCGCAGACGCTAAAGGTGCGATGGCAAAAGCTTCTGACATGTTTGAAATTTTAATGGGAAATGATGTTTCAAAAAGAAAACTTTTTATTGAAAAGAACGCTAAAGACGTGAGGTTTCTTGACGTATAATGCCAGCTAAAAAACCACCATCAAAAAAACCAGCAGCTAAAAAACCAGCAGCTAAAAAACCAGCAGCTAAAAAACCACCATCAAAAAAACCAGCAGCTAAGCAATCTACAAAAGAAGAAAAAAACACCGACAACACATCAAACGGAACTATTGCTGTAGAGGACGAAATATCAAAATCTTTTTTAGATTATGCAATGTCTGTAATCGTGTCAAGAGCCCTGCCTGATGTTAAAGATGGTTTAAAGCCAGTTCAGAGAAGAATTTTGTATTCTATGTATGAAACAGGTATAAGACCAACAGGTCCTTTTAGAAAATGTTCAAAAGTGGTTGGTGATGTAATGGGTAATTATCACCCTCATGGCAACGATGCAATTTATGGAACACTAGTAAGGCTTGGACAAAACTTTAGTACGAGATACCCACTTATCGAGCCCCAGGGTAACTTTGGAACACCTGACGATCCACCTGCAGCCATGAGATACACAGAGTCACGAATGTCATCTCTCTCATCACAATTATTGGATGGAATTGATGAGGACACTGTAAACTTTGAAGCAAACTATTCAGGCGAAACATCAGAGCCTAAAGTTTTACCTGCAAGATTTCCAAACCTCCTTGTTAACGGCGCAGAAGGAATTGCCGTAGCAATGGCAACAAACATGCCGCCATACAACCTTAGAGAGATAACAGAAGCTGTTAAATACACTGTTGAAAACAAGGATGTAAAACCAAAAGACTATCTAAAAATAATTAAAGGACCGGATTTCCCAACAGGCGGTCTTGTTGTTGATACACCAACAATTAAAGAAGCAATATTAAAAGGAAGAGGATCAATCAAAATAAGAGCTGTTGCTGACGTAGAAGAACTAGGCAGAGGCAGGTCTGCAATAGTTGTTAAAGAATTACCCTACCAAGCATCTACAGACCGAATTATGGAAAAAATTGCAACACTTGTTCAAGACAAGAAACTCCTGGGAATTTCTGATCTTAGGAACGAAAGCAGTGACAGGAACGGAACTAGGTTAGTTGTCGAGCTAAAAAGAGATGCAGTTCCACAAGTTGTACTTAATCAACTTTTTAAACAAACTCAACTACAAGACACTTTTTCCGTAAACTCAGTAGCCCTTGTTGAAGGAGTTCCAAAAGTGCTTTCAGTTCCTGAGTTAATTAAATATTATATTGATCATCAAATTGATGTAATACAAAGAAGGACAAAACACAGACTACAAAAAGCTGAAAATAGACTCCATATAGTAGAAGGCTTGCTTCTGGCTTTAAAAAAGATTGACCAAATTATTAAAGTCATAAAAGCTTCAAAAGATGTAGACACAGCAAGAAAATCTTTAATGACAAAATTTAAACTTAGTGAGATACAGGCTTCTCACATATTGGACATGCCGCTTAGGAGATTAACCGCGCTTGAAATGGAAAAACTAGAAGAAGAAAAAAAAGACCTAAAAGAAACAATCAAAGAACTAACTTCCATTTTAAAAAGTCGAGCAAAACAAGATAAGATTTTAATAGAAGAGCTAGAAGCAATTACTGACAAGTTTGGCGATGAAAGAAGATCAAGAATTGTTCCAGACGTTGGTGAAGTTTCAATAGAAGACCTTATTGAAGACGAAGAAATCATTGTATCGGTATCGGCAAATGGATATGTAAAATCTGTACCATCAACTTCATACAAAAAGCAAGGCAGAGGTGGCAAAGGAGTTAAAGCTGCTTCATCAAACGAAGATGTCATAGAGCATCTTCTTTCTACTTCTGTACACTCGTATCTTTTATTTTTTACAGATCGTGGAAAAGTATATCGGGCCAAAGCACATGAAATTCCAAAAACCAACAGAACAGCAAAAGGTTCTTTAATTCAAAACGTTCTTTCGATGGGACAAGATGAAAAGGTGCAAGCAATTATTGACACAAGAGACTATGAAACTGAGAAGTTTTTACTAATAATGACAGAAAAAGGAACAGTCAAAAAATCTAGTTTTAAGGATTTTGATTCGAATTACAAATCCTTACAAGCAATAAAACTAAAAGACGAAGATAGGGTTGTTTCTGTAAAAACGACCTCTGGCAAAGAAGATGTCATACTTGTATCTCAAAACGGGCAAGCAATTAGGTTTGATGAGACCAACCTTAAACCCCAAGGAAGAACAGCAATGGGTGTGAGGGGAATAAAACTTAGAGAGGGAGATAAAGTTGTAGGTGCAGCTACCTCTAGAGATGAAACTCTTCTATTTATTACAGCTAAGGGATATGGGAAACGTACGAAACTCGATGAATTTAGAAGAGCAGGAAGAGGCGGTATGGGAGTGAAAGCTCTTAAAATTACGGAAAGTAAAGGAAATTTAGTTGGAGCAAGATCTGTAGATGAAGATACTGAGGTTATGCTTATGAGTACAGGCGGCACTGCAATAAGATGTGCAGTAAAGCAAATAAAACAAATGAGTAGATCAGCACAAGGAGTAAGGGTTATGAAGCTATCTTCTGAAGAAGAAGTTTCAGCTTTCATACCGATTAAGAGCTAAAAATGGTCAGAGTAAACAGAGTTAGAAGAATAATTAGAAAAATTGACCCATGGACTGTATTAAAAGTCACGTTAGTGCTTAATTTTGTTGTTGCACTAACTGTAGTGCTTGGGTTATCAATAATGTGGGTTTTATTAGTTAACGCAGGAGTTCCGCAAGGCCTTGAAGACATTGCAAGAAGACTAGCTCTTCTAGATCAAGATGCCTCGCTTGTGGGAAATATTGAGACACTGTTTACAAGTGTAGTTTCTCTAGCAGCAGTTTATATGTTGACCCAAACAGCGCTTGCCACTATCGGTGCCTTTTTCTACAACCTAGTTTCAGACCTTGTTGGTGGTATTGAAGTTGTTGTATTAGAGGAGTCACATTTAGAAACACCTCAGAAGACAACAACAGAAGAAGTTAAAACTCAGAATAAAAATGAACAAAAAGAAACAATTCTGATGTCGATTGTAAATTCGATAAAAAAAGTGAGACAAGAATCCTCAGAAGTGGCAAGTTTGCCCAATGAAGATTTACCAAGACCAGATGTTCCAAGAGATATTGAAGAGCCTACTCTCATGGATGCTTTAAAAAACGAAGAAAACGAAGAAGAAGAGTCAATTTAACCTGCTAGTATCTTAAAAGAATACTGAAGCGAAGTTAGTGAAAACCTAACACTGTCCCGCAACTGTGATTCGAAAGATAAGTCAGGTCGCCTTCAATATTTGTAAAACAACAATCCTCGAGAGAAGGAATGAAGTTTCTAAAATTTCTTACATTTTCTCAAGGTAAGAAAGGAAATTATGAAAATTAAATTAGTTCTTCTTGCCTTGTTATTTTCGATGTGCTCGAATGTAACACAAGAAACATCCCAAGAGGTTAGAGTGATTTCTCTGTCTACAACACACACAGAGATAATACAATCATTAGACGCTCAGCAGACATTAATTGCTGTTGACTCTTTTTCAGAAGTCGATTTTCCAGTTAAAGTAATAGATGCCTATACGGTAACAGCTGAAGAGTTAGCGCCATTAAATCCAGATGTTGTTATTTTAGCTTTTGACTTCAATGGAATTGTGGAGGGGCTGGAAAGCCAGGAAATAAACTATGTTTTATTACCCCCTGCAAAAAACTTTCAAGATGTTTACTCACAAATTGAAACAATAGGCTCTCTTGTTGACAAAAAAAGTGAAGCATTGTCAACTATAAGAGATATGAAAATCGAGATAAACAGAATTTTAAACAATTCAAACTTTGGAAACACTTCTGTATACCACGAAATAGGTTATTCCTATGGAATTTATAGCGTAAACTCTGATTCTCTAGTTGGTCAGATTTACAATTCTTTGGGTGTTATAAATATTGCAAACAACGCTGAAGATCCTTACGGAAGTGGCTATCCAGCACTAACGGAAGAGCAGGTCATTGAATCAAACCCAGAATATATAGTTATTGGACATTCTGACTATCTCAATAAAGACTTATCTACACGTATGGGTTGGGAAGACTTAAATGCAATAAAAAATTCAAATGTGTATTTTCTTGATGAAAACTTAGCTAATAACTGGGGAACTACAACTGTAGAGCTAGTGGAACAGATTGCTTTAACATTTGAAGAAAGTGCTCAAACTAACCCATATTCAGACTATTTACTATTAGTATCATTATTGATTTTGGTAATGATTGTATTTTTCTCAAATAGAATAAATACAAAAGAAAGGGTATAACTAAATATCATGAAAGGTTATTCAAACGACTTATACATCTTAGCTTTTGACCATAGAGGAACTTTAACTAAAGGATTACTCGGGGTTGAAGGAAGAGAACCAAGCGATGAAGAAATTGCAAGGGTCTCTTCAATGAAAGACATAATCTTTGATGGATTCTTAGAAGCAAAAAATAAAGGAATTTCAGGTGGAGATCCAGCAATCTTAGTTGATGAAGCTTTCGGACTCCAAGTACAGGAAAAAGCAAAAGAAATGGGAATTAAATTTGCTGCTCCTGTTGAAAAGTCTGGGCAAAAAGTGTTTGATTTTGAATATGGTGATAATTTTGGAAACAAAATTGTTGAAGTAAATGCAGATTTTGTAAAAATACTTGTTCGATGGAATCCAGATGATGATGTAGATACAAGATCTATTCAGGGCGAGAGAATTAAAACTCTTTCTGACTGGCTAACCGACAATGGTAGAAAGTTTTTATTAGAGTTTTTAGTGCCTGCGACTGAAGAACAGCTAGCAAGTGTAGATGGAGACCAGGCTAAATATGACTCTGAGATAAGACCTAAGCTTGCTGTCCAGGTTGTTGAGGAAATGAGAGAAAAAGGTGCTGATCCAGATATATGGAAGATTGAAGGCCTAGACACCGTTGAAGACAATGAAAATGTTTCAAAAGTTATTAAAGATGGCGGAAGAGAAGATGTGATTGCAGTTGTTTTGGGAAGAGGAGCGAATGATGAAAAAGTTAATGAATGGCTCAGAGCAGGCTCATCTGTAGATGGCTATAAGGGATTTGCAATTGGAAGATCAATATTTTGGAACTCACTTAAAGGTTGGCACAGTGGTGATAAATCCAGAGAAGAAGCAGTTTCAGAAATTGCCAATTCTTATTTAAGTTTTATTTCGGTATATCAA
>Ga0255776_10001362_pt1 | contig 27652 bp, 17 predicted proteins | sample 071ome_19_FD_179974 | JGI IMG/M metagenome (GOLD analysis project Ga0255776, IMG submission 179974) | Coastal salt marsh microbial communities from the Groves Creek Marsh, Skidaway Island, Georgia - 071413AT metaG (version 2) | ecosystem: Environmental > Aquatic > Marine > Intertidal zone >... | reverse complement strand
CGACGATTGGCGCGTTCGCCTCCCTCGCGGGAACTGGCGCAGCATTGTCATTCAAGTCGATAACTTTGGAATCCGGTGTGACGTTACCGGGACCGTCAATCGCATTCGCTGCCGAAGAAAGCGTGTTACCTGCAGCGGTCGCGTCCGCACGAAAGTGAAAGGCGTTTCTTTTCTCGGAAACTTCTCTGGGACGGCACGCCAGAACCGCAGCAGGAAAGCCCTGCAAATTCCAGCTCGTCTCTCCCGCGAAATTCTCAGGGAACGCTACACGGTTGCAGGCCGATCCAAAGGCAGTCAGTAAACCGCCCGTCCTCCAGTAAGGTCGAAGGTAAATCCGGTGCAGAACGACGCCTCCGGCGAAACTGCCCAGCAGCTCAGTGCGGCGATCTCGTCGAGAGTACCGCAGCGCTTCATCGGAATCTTATCGGTCATGTATTTGACCTGCGCAGGGTCTACGCCCTCGACCATTGGCGTGCGTATCACAGCGGGGGCAACCGCATTAACGGTGATGCCCGTCTCGGCGTATTCCTTGCCCGCAGATTTCACCAGCCCGATTACACCCGCCTTCGTAGCGGAATAGGGGCTCATTCCTGCATTCCCCTCTTTCCCGGCAATGGATGCGAAATTGAGAATGCGCCCGTAGTCATTTTTCTCCATCGCCAGAAGTGCGAACTTCGTCATCAGAAATGTGCCTCGCAGATTGATCGCTGTCTCCAGATCAAATTCCTCGGTCGTCACTTCCGTGATTTTCGTAGAAGTCGGCCCAACGATGGCGGCGCAGTTGATCATAATGTCGAGCTTCCCGTGCTGACCCGTGACTGACTCGATTCCCGAGTGGACCGCATTTTCATCTGCGATATCGACAATCTCGACTCCGACCCTAAGTCCAGCCTCCGCCAACTCACCCGCGGTTGCTTCTGCATTGGCAACACTGACGTCAAAGATGGTAACACGAGCTCCCTCCTCAGCGAGACGGCGAGTGATAGCTTTTCCGATTCCGTCGGCACCACCAGTAACGATGGCAACTTGATCTGCAAAACGAGCTTCTTCCATGACAATACACTATGCCGAGCCGGCTTCAGGGAAACAGAAAAATATGTGGCGGGATGCGGGGCCGCCCTAACCCTCTCGAGTCGATGACCTGACTTTGTTATGCCCTTCGTTCAACAGGGTCAGGTCCACACTTTTGCATCTAGAACGACGCTTGCAGGAGACGAAGATTTCTCTCATCCTTTTCCCATGTCAGCTATTTCTGTTTCCAAGTCGATAATGATCAACGCTTCGGCAAAGTATCGCCGCCGAGAAGCGCGATGACGATCACAATCAGGATCATTCCGAAACCTCCTCTCATGGCAACGTCTCGTCTACCACCGCGTTGCCCACGTCGAACCTCTACATTGGTGCTTTGTCTACGACCTCTCCATCAAATGCCGAGATTATGGCGTTGAGAGAATGAATCAGGCAAACGAAAAACCCCTGCCAGCACTCTATCCGACGCGCTGACCGGGAACTGCTCCCTCGTCAGGCGAAAGAATAAAGATGTCTTCGCCTCCGGGGCCTGCGGCAACAATCATGCCTTCGGAAACACCGAATTTCATTTTCCGCGGCGCCAGGTTCGCAACCATGACGACAAGTCGTCCCGTCAATTCTTCGAGCTCGTAGGCGGATTTGATTCCGGCAAATACGTTTCGGGTTTCATCACCGCCTAGGCTCAGGGTCAATTGAACTAGTTTTCGCGCTTCGGGAACCTCCTTCGCCTCGACGATGCGGGCCACGCGCAGATCGGTTTTGAAAAAGTCATCGATCGTGATTTCCTCGGCAATGGGGTCTGCGGCCAGTGCATCGCCGGAGTCGTCCCATTCGCCAACCGGCGCAGGAGCATCAGCTGCGGCAAGTTCTTTTGATTCTTCGATCATGGCTTCGATTTTCTTCGGGTCGACCCGTTGCATCATGTGCTTGAACTTGTCGATCTCACGACCAGAGATCGGTGCCTTCGACTTCTCCCATGAGGTAAGCTCTTCGCTGAAAAGTTCGCCAGCTTTCTGCGCGAGTTCAGGGAGGATCGGAGCGAGGTATATCGAGAGAGTGCGAAATAGGTTCAGGGCGACTGTGCAGACGTCCTGCAGTTCCTGCGCCTTCGACTCGTCTTTGCGAAGCTCCCACGGGGCATTGCTTTCCACGAAGGGATTGGCTTGATCGGCCAACTCCATAATCATGCGCGTCGCCTTGCCAAAGTCCCCGGCTTCATAGGCATCCGCAATTTCGTCTCCGCGTGCCGCGAAGGTTTCAAAAAGACCGCCGTCATCCGGATATTCGGCAGAAAGCCCTACTCCCTGGACGAATTTTGCGGTTCGGCTGGCGAGGTTTACGACCTTGCCAACGAGATCGCTATTGATCTTGCTGACGAATTCTTCCGGATTCAAATCGAGGTCTTCGACGCGGGAAGAAAGCCGAGTCGCGTAGTAGTAGCGAAGATAGGAAGGATCGAGATGTTTGAGGTAGGTCTCGGCCTGAATAAATGTGCCACGCGATTTTGACATCTTTTCTCCATCAACGGTGAGGAACCCGTGGATGTGGACTTTGGTCGGCAGAGAATACTTCGCGGTCTTCAGCATAGCTGGCCAGAAGAGGGTGTGGAAATACTGAATGTCTTTTCCAATAAAATGATGGATCTCGGTGGAGTCACTTCTCCACCAGTCATCGAGCTTTTCTCCGTTAGCGTCGCACCACTGCTGCGTGGACCCGATGTAGCCGATCGGAGCATCGAACCACACATACCAGTAGTTGCCGGGAGAATCGGGAATCTCGAATCCAAAATACGGTCCCGGGCGGGAAATGTCCCAATCACGAAGCGGTTCGTTCAGAAAGAAATTCTTGAGGTAGTTCGCGCTCTCGGAAGGAAGAGTCCCTGACTGGGTCCACTCATCGAGAAACCCGTGCAGTTTTTCAACTTGAACAAAGAGGTGCTTCGCCGAGCGAATCTCAGGCTTCGTTCCGGAAAGCGTGCTGACAGGATCAACGAGCTCGGCCGGGGTATAGGTCGTACCACAGGATCCGCAGTTATCGCCAGGTTGATCTTTCGATCCGCAGTTCGGACAGGTTCCTCGAACAAAACGGTCAGCGAGGAAAGCGCCCTCCTCTGCATCAAAAAGCTGATCGATGTCCTCTTCGATCACCATGTCAGCGTCACGAAGAGCTTGCCAGACCTCGTGACAGACCATGCGATTTTCTTCGCTGTTGGTCGAGCCATATTGATCAAACTCGATTCCAAATCCCGCGAAGTCAGCTTGATGCGCTTCACTGACTTTGGCAATAAACTCCTCTTCAGAAATGCCTTCTTTCTGCGCACTAAGCATGATTGCAGTGCCATGGGTATCATCGGCGCAGATGTAGATGCAGCGATTGCCCATCATTTTCTGAAACCGGACCCAGATGTCGGTTTGCAAATATTCCACGAGATGGCCGATATGAATCGGGCCATTTGCGTAGGGAAGAGCTGATGTGACGAGGATTTGCCGCATGCTGGAGTGTAGTGGTCAAGCTTTCAGTTTCAAGTTTCAAGAACCAACATGTGGAGTATTCTTGAAGCTTCACACTTGAAACTATCCACCAGCCTTCTTTTTCTGCTCCCAAGTGTAACCGCCCGCGGCGCCCCCTTCGACTTCGATCCACTCTCCGGGGAAGGACACTCTCTGCCAGTGTTTCCACTGCTCAGCTCGGACCTGATCGAGAGATACCTTCTTTTCCTCGGCTTCCTTTTTCATCAAGGTGACTCGGTCAAGATTTTCGTCGGAAACGGTTTTTACGACGTAGTCGCCATATTCTCCAGCAGGCTTGGTCCGGACTGATAATTCGCCCTCATGATTTTCACCGACGAGACGGTTGTTTTTCAGTTCCTGAATTTCTTCCATCCGAGCGCGGCGGGCATCCATTGCAGAACGGAAAGCCTCCTGCTGCTCAGAGGTTTTCTTGTCTACCTTCCCGTGCTGATAGACATGTACATCCATATCGAGATCAACTTTGATCGGCTCTGGCGTTGCCACATTTACGTCGAATGGTTTGCACGATGTGATTAGCGTGAGCGCCACAAAAAGAAAAGGAATCTGTCGGAAGAGCGACATCGGTTACTGCCCGCGCGAAGCGATGGGACGTGCACTGGCTTCTGGAGTTGGTTGGTTGGCTGCTTGGGAAGGATCGGCGACGACTTCATCGCCGGGTTGTGTTTCTGTTTCGACTGCGGGGTCGGTCACCGCAACGGCCGTGTTCGGAGCCCGATCGTCGTGAAGGTGAAAGGTCAGTTCGCGCGAACCGTATGGTCCGACAAAACGAAGGTCGAGTTCTCCATCACGTCCGAGAAGATAAAGGCTACCGGAGCCTTTGTCATAATCAAATCGTTTCACGGCGACCAGACCCAGCTCGGCGAGGCTCTTTTTAATATTAGTCCAGTCCTCGGGAAGCTTGTCGAGAATGACGTCGAACTTCTTGATATCGAACCACCCGGGAGCGCTGGTCTGAAATTCGCCCGTGGTTTCGCCGAGGGCTTTTTTTCGTCCCTCAGAAATAATCTTGAGCGAAATCGGACCATCCATCTGGAAATTTTCGGGAGCGATAGCGCTCGTGATCGGCATCGCATCCATATCTGTACCCGCGACCCACGCGTCCCATTTTCCATCGTCATTGAGGTAGAAGTTGAACCCGCCTTCGGCATAGCCCCCGTAAGCATCGCCACCAAGCGCTCCGTAGATTCCGTTTTCGTCGAAGGTCACGGTGAGGAACAGATTTTCCGCTTCGTATTTTTTCCAGATGAGCCTGTCGAGCTTGAATGTCTGGACAAGGTTGTTGTTCACGTCTTCCACCGGCACGTTGAATTCGACGTCTCCCGTAAGGCCGTAGAGATCCACTTTGTAATCGGGAAAGCGATACACGTAGTCCTCGTCGGGGATAGACAGCTTCAGTTCTGTTTTCCCTGCGGTCATGCTCGTGGTCGCATTAAATGGGAACGGGACTATGCCAATGGGAATCCCGGTTGGAGCGATCACAATTTTTCCCGCAGTCGCATTGATCGTCTTGATCACCCAATCGGGACTGGCGGCTGCCTCGTTGAACAAGGCGTCCTCTTCAAATCCGATACTGGCTCCTTCGTTCTGCTCCCGAAAATTCCGCTGGTAGTCGATCCACCAGAAGAGGCCCTGGCCAACGTGAAGAGACGGTCCGATCAGATCAATTTTCTCAACTTCCTGGCTTGCCAGTCCTGCGAGAGAAAACTCCACAAAGATGGTCGGCAGCGTCGCCACTGTGATGAATGAATCGTAGGGGTCTTTGATCTCAATTCCCGCCAGTTCGATCTTCTGCATCTTATCCTGTGCCAGCAATTCATCAGGGGAAAGTGGCACATCCGTGAGAACGGTTTCGATGTCGAACTCCAACCCCTCAACCTGAGGCACCAGGGCTTCGAAAAAGACGCGACTTCTGGTAATTTGCACCTCTTCCAGCGTCCACGTTGGAAATTCGTTCACGGCGATCTGGCGAGGTTCCTCCGGTGTCTGCCGAGACGGCTCTTCCTCCGTTTTGCTCTTGTCGACAATTGCTTTCAATCCATCGCCAATCTTCATCTCAGCGCCATCAATTATGACAGTCTCGATACGCCGAGTCCTCTGCAATTGGTCTGCGGTTGCTGCGATCTCGATGCTCTTGATCGACATCACTTCCTCTTCCGCGACCGGAGAAGGCCCAAATTCGTTAACTGGCTGATCAGAAAAAAGCGTCGGATCACGGGGTGCAGGCGGCCCCTCGAACTCAATCAAGATAGGATGATTCCGTAGTTCAAAATTTTCCAACTCGATCTCGTAGGAAAACGGAGGGGCGCCCTCTTCATGATTCGTCCGAATCGTAAAATCTGAGTATACTTTCGGGACGCGTCCTTCCGCAAATTGCGAGTCAGCTTCGAATCTCCCATCAACAATATCGAGATTGGTCACCTTATAGACCGGTCGATTGACCGGGCCAACGATCTCTTTTTCCTTGGGGTTCATCCACGCGCCGAGCGCTTCGTCGGTGAAGGTGATTTTCGGCTCACGTAAGGTAAGCGAATCGATCCGGCTATCGAAATTAAAATCTGACCAGCGAAAACCGAGCTCCCCGGACTCGAACGATACGAGCGGATCATTTCCGACCTGCACATCTGGCCCACGAACGGTGGTGTGGCCAAGCGTGAGTTGCTGCATCCCACTGGAAGCGAATCCATCGTCTCCGCCAATCTGGATATCAGTAAAATTTCCCGAGAGAGAAGTTTCAACCCTCGGAGCCGGTTCACCGCCGAAGGTAGCGTTTTGCATGAGAAATGTCCCATCTTCGACCCGTAGTGATTCGAGAACCCAGACGGGAGAATCGGAAGTCTCACTGGGAGCCTCAGCTACTTCAGGTTTCTCGACACGGAATCGAGCGAGCGAATTGTCAGAAATGAGCACGTCAACTCCCTCGATTGAAATTTCCGAAACGGTTCGGTCATGAATGAGTTTACCCGGACTCTCCAGTTTCACGGAAATGGTATCAACAGATGCGAGCTGGGAAGTTGGCCGTCCAATCGCAACTTCGGAAAACTCGACCTGCAATGGCTCGGGGCTTTTCCATCTGCCATCGGTGTAGTTTACATCGAGGAATTCGACTTTTGTTTCGAATGACAGGTCTGGGAACGACAAACCGCCATTGCTCCCGTCGAATCCAGTGGCACGAAACTCCGACTGACCGATCCTAATTTTTCTCAAATGCATCTCCGGTAGGCTTACGGATTCCGGGGATTCCTCTGGCTGCAATCTCGTATCAGTTTTCTCAGACGCATTGTCAGCAAACCAACTCGGAGTGATCTCCGCTTCGATTCCTGACAAATCCAGAAATGGTATATCGATTCGCGAAATATCTCGATAAATGAGAACCTCCGCTTTTGCCGATTCAATTTGTCCCTTCTTCTCTCCTTCCCCCACATTCAGGTTCTTCAGCGCAATCGTGATGGGTTTCTCAGGCGCGCCGGATTCATCGAATTCAAACGGACTTGCCGATACGCTCCATCCCGTCGAAATTTTCGGGATGCCTGGAAAGCGAATCGTCATGATGCCGTCTCGAACTTCGAGACTTTCCTTAAAATAGGAAAAGGCCGACAGGTCGATCAACTCGGGATCGGCTTCCCCCTCCGCATCGGATTTTGGCAGTGCCTCGAGAAATTCTTTTGTCAGGAGAATTTCCGGATTGTCCAACTCTACGGTTTTGACTTCGCCGTGTCGCCGCAGTCGATCAAAATCGTAGGTGAGGTTCAGCTCCGGAATTTGCACCATGGGAGCGATGCTATCTGTGCCGCGTGGGGAGAGGTGCAGATGCTCTACTTTCACTTTGCCGATCTCCCGAACATGGAGCGCCCCTACGGATACCTCGAAAGGCTCAACAAGGCGAGCAAGTGCCTCATTTACAACCCGTTCGCGATTCGCGTAGAGAACAACTGCGAAAATTGCAACCAGCACGACCGCGACAACAACCGCGACCAGCGACCAACCGAGGAAGCGGAGCAGCCATCGGAAGATACGTCGAGGTGTCCGGAGAAACCATCGTTCCCCAAGTGAATGTGTGGGTTTCGGCACGACGAAAGTATAGCCACGTGCCGGAGGATTGCCAGTCTCACTACGACAGCAAAACCTGCTCTCAGTTCGCTGCCAGCTCGTGGCTCGCGATTAGTTGCAGATTGGCAATCTCGACAGGAGAGCTGCTTCTGGACCGCTTCCACAGATGCAGTTCTCGGCTGATAGGCCGATCCAAACTCCTGCGTAAAATGCTGCCACTCGGGAGTGGCAAAATGAAATCCACGGCGCAGATAGATTTCATTTCGAGCCCTCCACAGTGCGTGTTGATGGAGCGTTCTCACTTCGTTGATGGAAAGAACGCAAGCGTGAGAATTAGGGAACACTCAGGGAACTCGTTGAGCGGCAGGAGAAATCGCAGCAATACGAGGCGAAGGGGCAGCACCCACGGCAGCAGCCCTTTGTTGAGCTAGCTGAACAGGCGCCTGACCGCGGTTAAGGCTATCGATCAGCAAAATCGATTGCAGCGCTCTCGTAATTTGCTTTTGCCGATCTTTTGTCTTCGAGATAAAACGGGGAGTTCGACTTCGCTACGGGAAAGCAAGGGAAGAACGAGCACCGTCTTCACAGCAAAATTGACCGACTGGGGAACGTAGCCGCCCTTTTTCATTCTCTCGATCGAGTTCAGTCCAGAAGCGACCACACCAATGACTCGACCCGACTGCGAGATCACCGGACCTCTCGAGTTACCTGGCTGAACCGGAGCGGAGATTTGCAGGAGCCGTGGGTCATCACGGACTCCAGAGAGAGCATTGACGACTCCAGTAGAAATTTTCGGTAGCTTCCCTAATACCGTGGGGTCCGGAAAACCTGCTGCTATGACTGGCGAGCCATAGTGCGCTTCAGATGAAGGAGCGAGTCCAAGCGTGCGTCCGTTTCATTCTTCAATCTTCAAAATGGCGAGATCATTTGCCGGATCCAGCGCGACGATGATTGCAGGCATTTGTCCTTCAGGAGTGTGAACGACAACTCGGTCTGCGCCTCATATCACATCATGGCATGTGACGAGGTAGCCTTTCGGACTCACGGCAAAGCCGGTCTCGAACTGTCCCGCCTTCAGGCACGCTACAAAGAGCGAAACCGCAGCGAGAACGGCTGCAAAGAGCTTCATTTGAGTTTTCTTTCTCGGTTTCCTGAGCGTTCCCAGTTAAGGTCGAGAACCGCTTCAGATATGATTTTCGTCAGGATTGGGGCCTTCAGCTGGTGGAGTGGGTGTCAATCACCCTAATACTTTCTTTATGGAAATTATAACTCAAGCGAGAATATTGCGTGCCCATGAAACTATAATTTCTATAATTGAGGTTTATCCGCAATGAGGCTGACCCCAGATAGGACCTCACTGGAACCAAGTAATAAGGGCGACGAGAGAGCTTTTAACCTTGGCAATACCAGCAAAAATACCGGCTTGATTTCCGAAGATTCTCGTGGAATTTACCGGCCCAATCGCATTTGAGATTGGGGAAAATGGTCGAATCGGGACGTGGCGCAGTTTGGTAGCGCATCACACTGGGGGTGTGGGGGTCGCAGGTTCAAATCCTGTCGTCCCGACCATTTTTGCGAAACAACCCTACTCAACCTCCAGCTTTCCGAAGAGGCTCGGGAGGTAGTTTCCATACCAAAACGTCGGAGACCACTGATAAGATTTCCTCTCTCCGAGACGAGGTCGATTGCGGACCATTTGGAATCCCCACTCGCGATTCGCATCCAGATCCGCGTTGATCTCTTTTAGTGGAATAGCCAATTCCACGGTCCAGGCACCCTCCTCTTTCGCGGTAGCGACTACAGCGGTGCTATTCCATTTTTCGTTTTTCAAAAGTGCGTCGAAGAGCACACCACCTGAATTCACGGCAAGGTGATGAAACGACTTCTTGTCGTTGTTCGCATCAAGAAGGATTTCAATCGAATCGTCCTCTCTCACTTCCCCGTCCCTAGTTTTGGTTTCGCTGAGAATGTCGCGCAGCAGTGGCTCGTGACACCGGATCCCCACGTAGAGATTCGAATTATCGTGATATATCCAGGCCTGCGTTTCCACCGGAGAATATCCATCAACCTCACGCGGAATCAGGCGGGTCACGGTTGGCTCCCCTTCCCACAAACTCTCGAGCAATTGACCGTCGATTTTCGGCTCAACCTCGGTCGCCGATAGTCTCGACTGTTCAGGATATCTTTTCACGTGATCAGTTAAGTCCAAGGGCAGCGCAATCGTTCTCTCGAGATGGAATTGCTCCTCCTCTCCATGGAAATGAGAAAGCATGCGCGGGAGGGGAAAATAGTTGGAGAGGTCCCCGACATGACTCACAGTGAACTGCAACTCTCTCTTTTCCCCGGGTGCCAACTCGACGGAGAAACGGCGCGGGTTAACGGTCCAATTATCGGACACGGGGAGAATCCATGAAAACTGGCAGACAAGTGGCGTCTCGAGAGGATTCGAAAGAGGTAGCGTCAGAGTCTTGTTCCGGAACGGAAAGGTCTCCCGAAAATTTTCGCTGAACTTCAATCCCCGCCAGAATTTCTGATCCGCTTCTGTTGTGACATCTTCCGGGAGCATGCCGTCGAGAGTCAGGTTCATCATGCGTGGGCCCTCATCCGTCATCGTTATCCAGCTGGCGTGATCAAATTCTCCGAAAGGGCTACCTCGCAACGCGCTCCCACCACCCGTCGTTCCGAGCGTGTAGTAGTTAGCCTCGTTTCTTTCGTATTTGGCGTAGCGATGAACATGGCCCGCATAGACCGTGTGCTTTCGCCCTGACAAAGAAGCCTCCACCTCGGGCCACCCCGTTTTGGATTTCTTGAGAACACGCTCCCCATTCACATTTCGCATGATCCCCTCTTCAAATACCCAGAGGGGCTGATGAATGAATACCATTGTCCAGCGAACATCCGAGTAGTGAGCGAGTTCCTCTTTCACCCATTCAATCTGCTCGTTACCGATAAAAGGCAGGGAACCTTCTCCATCCTGTGTATTGAGACAGAGGAACAGAACATCTTTATAAACAAAAGAGTAGTAGCGCACACCGTATTTCTCATCCCAGATCCGATCCATCAGTCCATTGCTGACATCGTGGTTGCCGGGCAGATAAAAGAATGGCATCTCAAATCGATCAACGAAGCCGTTGAATTCTTTCCACTGGCGCCGAATTTCTTTCTCGTCCTTTTGCCAACCACCTCCTGGAATTAAGTCTCCGACGGTAATTACAAACTCAGGCTGCAGCTCGTTCACTTTCGTAACCGCGCGGGAAAATATTCCGGGTCGCATACCTCCTGTACGGTCAGTCACAATCGCAAACTGAAAGTCCTTTGGATGGTTTCGAAATGCGCGTTTGGTCCAGGGCTTTTGCTGCGTCGTGACACGTGTGGAAAAGTTTTCGTCCGTCTCGGGCTCGGCCTCGGCATCTGCCTGCGCCAAAATAGATAGAGGGAGGCCGGAAAGCGCGAGGAGGATAACGAAAGAGTGATTCATGGAGTTAGGGGAGCGATTCAACAGGATTCACAGACAACAAACAAGTTACAAAAAGCGTCCCTGAATCAGATCACGAAAAGATAGACGCTCCCCGACCGAATGTCGTAATCATTCGATGCATGAAGGGATCACGTAACCACCTGCTTTCTGGACTACTTCTGTTGGCCCAGTCACTCGGCAGTTTAACTTCAGCCCAGGAAGAGAACACCCCGCTGCCCAAGGGCTACCGAGAAGTGGGACCCGACAAAGCCGCTGCTCTGAAAGAATTGTGTCAGGCGGCTGCCGATAACGGGCTCTTTTCCGGTGCCGTTCTGGTCGCTCACGAGGGAAAAGTCATTTTCAGCGAAGGCTTTGGTCTCGCAAATCGGGAATGGAATATCCCAAACACGGCAGATACGAAGTTCCGGCTCGCCTCCGTCAGCAAGCAATTCTGCACGATGGTCATCATGCAACTGGTTCAGGAGGGCAAGCTCGAGCTCGACGACACCATTGCCGATCACCTTTCTTACTACCGAAAAGATACCGGGGAACAAATCACGATTCATCATCTGATGGCGCATCAATCGGGGATACCTGATTTCACTTCGAGCTTCGATTACCGAGGAACCATTTCACGACTCCCGTTCGAAAAGGACGAATTCATAAAGCAATACTGCAGCGGTGACCTTGCCGATGAGCCAGGCACGATTTATTCCTACTGCAATGCGGGCTACGTCATTCTCGGTCGAATCATCGAAAAGATAACCCGCCGAACCTTTGAGCAGAGCATCCACGAGAGAATCTTTGAGCCTCTCGGCATGAAAAACAGCGGCTACGACCGGAATGAATACGTGCTCGAAAAAAGAGCCAGCGGATATGATCGCGGCCCCTTTGCCTACACCAAGGCGAGTTACATGGATATGGATTCCTCACCCGGAGCCGCTGGTGCTCTCTACTCGACCGTGGAAGATATGTTTCTCTGGGATCGAGCCCTCTACACCGACAAGTTGTTGAAACAGGACTTCCGCGAACTCATGTTCACTCCAAATCGCGATGTGCCGGAAGTGAAGGCCGCTGGAGGGAGAGCTCAGAGCCGGTATGGCTATGGGTGGCAGATCTACACCAGAACCCATCCCGTCACAAAACATCGTACCAAAGTGATCAACCACGGAGGAGCAATCAACGGCTTTCGAGCGATGGAAAACAGACTCGTCGACGACGATGCCTTCGTCATCGTTCTCTGCAATCAGGGAGACTCCTTCGGAAGCGGGGACGTCTGGAATGCGGTTATGAATTTGAGCGCAGAACTGATCCATGTCGTCACGGACCAACCCTTCCGAATGCCGGGTAAAGCCAGGCTCACTCAGGATCAACGTCTCTATGCGATGGTGAAAGAACAGGGCGTTGATACAGCGATCGAGTGGTTCAAGGAAAAGGGAAGAAAGGCTGCCTGGGGAGGTACGACGATGGCATTGGCGCAGCAACTCATCAAAGACGGGAATGTCGACGAAGGAATCCAATTCATGGAACTGGAAATCAAGCTGAGCCCGGGCAAAGTCTGGCTCCTTAGAAAAACCGCGGAAGCCTGCCTCGGAAATGGCCGTCCCGAAAAAGCTCTCGAATGGGCGGAAAATGGACTGGCATTGAAGCCGAAAGACGAAAAGCTGCTTGGTCTCAAATCAGAAGCGGAGCAGGACCTGAATCGCGGGGAGTGACGAAGGACGAAAGTGCCCCGAAGCATGAGGCCGCGAGCACAATTGCCATGATTTAGAGAAATCTGAATTTCATCACTCCAAGACTTCCGCCGGATGAAATCTTAACTCCGATTTCACATTCATTTCGCCACCGCCACATAAATCGTGCTCGCAGAGTCACGTCCCTGCAGCGGATTGTGAAAGGAAACGACATGCGACTCGCATGATGGAAATGCGGATTCCAGAGCTGCGAAAAACTTCTCCTCGGGCGGATCATCGGACCACATGGCGAAGACGCCCCCGGGATGAAGTTTGGCTGTGAGCTTTTGCAGTCCTTCCGAAGAATAGAAGTCGCCGTGTGCTTCGTTCAGCAACTTATCCGGCGAGTGATCGATATCGAGCAGGATTGAGTGGAACTTCTTCGTGGAGTCTTCTGGATCGAAACCAGTATCTGCTGGATCGGCCAAGGCAAGCTGGAAGAAGTCACCATGAACAAATTGGCAGCGCGGATCAGCAGTCAGCTCCGGCCCGAGCGGAACGAGACCTTCGCGGTGCCATTCGATGACCGGCTCCAAGTAATCTACGACGCGCAGCGATCCGAGACGATCGTCGGCGAGAGCGGCCTGCGCGGTGAAGCCCAGACCAAGACCACCCACAACGACATCGAGAGAGTCAGCGTCTGGAAACTGCTCCCGCGTTTTCGCTAGCCCAAGATCTGCCAGAGCTTCCTCGACTGCGGTGAATAGACTCGACATGAGATATTCCTCACCGAGTAGAATTTCGTAGACTTCACGATTGTTTAGCGAAAGGATTGTTCGGCAGCGAAGGCTGACAATTCCAAGTGGTGTCTCGCTGTAGGCAAGCTCGGCGAAGCGGGGTTTGGGATGCATGAGAAGAAGTGCGCAGAAATTCCCGCAGCAAAGATTCAGTGAATCAAGATCGGCGGAGGCACTTTGTCTACCTCAGCTTCTCACGCAGCCAGCTTTTCTCTTCCCTTTCCCGCCCTTACTTCCGCCTTTAGATCCACCGGACCCGCCACCACTGCCGTTCGCCGCGAGAACAGCCAATTTATCCGCAGCAGTCAAATTCGCACTGGTTGACACCTTACTCAGCACTACCGCGCTCAAAGGGGAATTATCGATCAAGACGTCTTTCAGATCCAAACTCGTGAGAACTGGTGTTGCCTTCTCCATATTCGAGACGAGAAAGCCCTGGTCAATATTTCCCTGACCCAACAGGGTTGCCCCATGCATCCAACCCTGTTACCTCAGTGTGAGCCGATTCGGAAAGTATTACCCGAACGCAAAAACGACATTGGCGACGCCGCAGATGTTCCGCTAAATATCCGACACTTACACTTATGTCAGTCGCCCGTCTCATCCTCTTGCTCCGAATCGGCTCCTTTCTCTGCTTTGCAGGATGGACGTGGGTTCATTTTTACTGGCAGGCTCCTTACGGAAAACTGCTGTGGAACGGCAGCGTTTTTTCTCTCGTTGAAAAACTTGGGATGGGCTGGGACGAGTTTGTAGGTTCCGGCGAAAACGATGGCTTGATCCAACAATTGAGCCGATGGATCGGGTGGCCCTACATCGCCTGCGCAATTCTTTCTCTCACCGTTCGCAAGTCTTCGCGCTGGCAGATGCTTGCGCTACTCGGCGGCTGCGGATTGCTCGTGATTCTATCATTCGCCAAATTTCTCGCGGCAAATCAGCAACTCCCCATGTTCGTCGAACACGGCGGGCAAATGCTGATGCCGGCGATTCTCGTCACGGCGCTGGCCAAAGGAGTTCGTCACCGGGCCACGGTGATTCTCACGATCGTCGCCATCATAACAACTTTTGCCGGACACGGAGCCTACGCGCTCGGCATTTACTGGCCAACTCCGGCTCATTTCTACGGGATGACCCGCGTCATTCTCGGAATCGACCAAAATTCCGCGAAAATCTTTCTGCTGATTGTCGGCATTCTCGATTTTGTAATCTGCGTGGGGATTTTTCTTCCGTGGACTCGCCGCGCCTGCCTGCTCTACGCTGCGATCTGGGGATTCCTGACCGCGTTGGCACGTCCTGTTGCGGGTATGGATATGGATCTGAACTTCTTTGGCGCCGACCGGTATCTGCACGAGTCAATTCTGCGGACTCCTCATTTTATCATTCCGCTCTTTCTCTTTTTCCTCTGGAAAAAATCGCCGGATTCAGATCAAAGAAATCTACCACCCGAGACACGAACCATTTGACGGACTGGTGGTCCGCCCCACCGTTAACGAACTTTGCAAAACCTCATGAAATTCCAAAAACTTCTCGCATTCGTTTTCGTGGCTCTCATTGCCACCGGAACTGCCAGCCTTGATGCTCAGCAGAAAAACAAAGGCAAGGGAAAGAAGGGCCGCGCCGTGCTGGCAATTCCTGAAGTGGCTGACAAGGATCGCATATGCTTCGCGCTTTACACAGTTCATGACAAAACACTCAAGTTGACCGCGCAACTCTATCCCATTCCCGAAGGACAGCCCCGCGAAGTACGCCTCGAAATCCAAAAAGACGGAGAATGGACAGAGATCGCAAAAATCGATGTCATCGAACGTGGCTGGACCGCTCCCTTCCGCGTTGAAAACTGGGATGACTCAAAGGCGACCAAATATCGCGTCGCCCATGGAACCGAGGCATTTTACGAAGGAATCGTTCGCAGAAACCCCGTCGATAAAAAGGTAATCATCGTCGCGGGATACACCGGAAACTCCATTCATCCCGCCCATGGTGGTGACATCTCCCGACAGGACCTGATCGATAATGTGAAGCGAGTCGACGCTGATGTTCTCTTTTTCTCCGGCGACCAGGTTTACGATCATCACCGCCACTACGCAGGCTGGCTGAAATTCGGTCGCGATTTCGGAGAAATCATTAAGGATCGTCCGACCGTATCTCTTCCCGATGATCACGATGCCGGTCAGCCCAACCTCTGGGGAGAAAGTGGAAAAGTCTCGACTCTTCCCGGAGCTTCCGACGGTGGATACATTCAGCCCGGCGACTACGTTCAGGAAGTCGAGCGCGCTCAGACCAGTCATCTTCCCGATCCCGTCGACCCCGGGAAAATCGGACAGGGAATTGGCGTCTATTTCACCAACTTGAATTGGGGCGGAATCGATTTCGCCGTTCTCGAAGATCGGAAATTTAAAACTGGGCCCGCTGGTCGCGTCCCCAAGCAGGGGCCACGTCCCGATCACATTCGTAATCCAGAATACGATCCAGACAGTGTCGATATCGAAGGAGCGATTCTGCTCGGCGAACGCCAGCTCAAATTCATCGATAGCTGGGCGCAGGACTGGAGTGACGCCGAAATGAAAGTCGCTCTCTCCGCGACGATTTTCTGCGGCGGCGCACACATCCACGGATCCGCGGATGGAAGACTGCACGCCGACATGGATTCCAACGGCTGGCCGCAGGCAGGCCGAAACCGTGCTCTCGCCAGCTTACGAAAAGGCTTCGCCTTCCACTACGCCGGAGACCAGCACCTCGCCACGATTTTCCATCACGGCATCGACGAGCACCGTGATGCGATCTGGTCGTTCTGCGTTCCCTCGATCGCGAATTTGTATCTGCGCTGGTGGGAGCCGCTCGAGCCGGGTGCGAATCGCGAAGACGGAGCCCCTGACTACACGGGCGACCATCTCGATGGATTTGCTAATAAAGTCACCAACTACGCTGCTGCGAATCCCGAAAAGAATCCGGCTGGAAATATTCTCAATACCCGCTCTGCCGGATGGGGTATCGTCCGTCTCGATAAGGCGACACGTGAAATCACGATGGAATGCTGGCCGCGCAACGTCGACATCACCACCTCGTCGGCGAAGCAATTTCCCGGCTGGCCGCGAACGATTTCTCAATTTGACAACTACAACCCACCCTCCTGGGGCAAGCTCGGCGAACTAACTTTCAACATCCAAGACCCGGTCGTGCAGTTGATCGATGCACAGACAGAAGAAATTCTCTACACCGTCCGTGCCCACGGGAAATCTTTCACACCCGGAGCACCGAAAGGAAAAGCCTTTACTGTGAAAGCCGGAAAGAACGCACCAGACAAAGTCGTCGCCGAGTCCGCGAAAGTCGGAGGCGATCCTATCTCAGTCGAACTGAAATAAGCGTTTCTCTCTTCCTACCTGGGGAGAGACTGGCGCAAGTATTCCACATTCCTACCGTGCGGGGCTTGGCGATGATCCTTATTCGTCAGCTCCCGGTCGTAGACTTTCCCGGGGTGAATTGGCTCATGTGCTTCTTCAGCGAGCTCGACTAATTCTTCAAGAACAGAAGCATTTGCCTTCGCAACATTGTTCTTTTCCTCGATATCTTTTGCGATGTTGTAGAGTTCCCAATCTCCCTTTTTTGATTTGTAGGCTTTCCACTGATCCCTTCGCACCGCAGTTTGTCCCGCATACTCCCAGTAGAGATAGTCATGTTTCTCCTGCGTCGAACCGCCAGCCAGAGTGGGGAGAAAAGATAACCCGTCAGTCTTGGGAACATCCGCTCCCGTAATCGCCGCAAGCGTTGGCATTACGTCAGGATAGTAGAGCACGTGATCGCTCACTGATCCTGCCTCTACCTTTCCCGGCCAACGAACGAGATAGGGAACCTTGAGCCCGCCCTCGTAGAGAGAACCTTTTCCCGCACGAAATCGCTCTCCTGTTTTCGGATTCAGATTCGGGGCAAAGAACCCGTGAGGGTGCTCTGCAGTTTTGAAATAATCCTGCCCCCCGTTATCACCGCACAGGAAAAAGACCGTGTTCTCATCAAGGTCCAACTCCTGTAAAAGGGCGAGAATCTTTCCGATTTGTCGATCCACCATATGCATGTAGGCCGCATAGACCTTCGCGTCATTTTCGGTCTGTTGCCCTTCCGTCCAAGGCTTGTCCTTAAACAACTTCCAGGACGGATCGTCGGCACCGATCCCCCACAGTCCATGCGGAGGAGTCCACGGAAGGTAGCAGAAAAAGGGCGAATCACTGTTCCTACGAATAAACTTCATCGACTCGTTGAAGATTTCATCCTGCGCATGAGTCTCTCCCTCGTAGAAACTGATGCCATCATTCCCGGGAAGGAGAACTTCCTCACTGTTCCGGATCAGGTAGCGTGGATAAAAGGTATGCGCGTGAACTTGATCGTAGTATCCAAAAAAAGTGTCGAAGCCGTGTTTCTCTGGCACTCCCGACGTTCCCCTGCCGCCAATTCCCCACTTTCCAAATCCACCTGTCGCGTATCCCTGCTCTTTGAGCATGCTCGCGAGAGTCGGCTCTTCCTCTCGGATGGGAGAAAATCCATCGTTTGCCCGCATCGATGTGTGACCGGAGTGAAGTCCTGTCAACAGCACGGCCCGCGTCGGCCCGCAAACGGGAGCACCAGCATAGGCATTCGTGAAACGCATTCCCTCTTTCGCAAAGAGGTCGATGTTCGGGGTGAGCAAGTCAGCATGCCCCATGTGTCCTGATTCAAAATAGCCCCACTCATCGAGCATGAGATAGATAATGTTAGGCTTCGCTTCCGAACGAACGAACGGAAGAGCAAACAGGAGAACCAGCAAAAATCGTTTCATAAGATTCCAGTGAGACTACTGTAAGGAAAAGCGACCTTCCACCGCAAACCCATGCCCTCCGACGAAGAAATCACACTCGCCCAGATCCTGTGGGATTTTCACAAGATCGATCAACCGCTGGAAAAGGCGGACCTGATTTTGGGCCTCGGAAGTTACGACCTCCGAGTCGCAGATCATTGCGCGAAGCTCGCTCTCGAGAAATGGGCACCACTCATTCTTTTCAGTGGAGCGCAGGGAAATTTCACCAGAGGCAAATGGCCAAAGTCGGAAGCCGAGATGTTTGCCGATCGAGCAATCGAAGCCGGAGCATCGCCAGATTGCATTATCACGGAACCGAAAGCGACCAACACCGGTGACAATGTCCGCTTCACTCGGGAATTGCTCGACGTCCAAGGGATCAAGGTAGCGTCCGTCATTCTCGTCTCCAAGCCAAACATGAATCGCCGCGGTCTCGCAACCATGCGAAAATGGTGGCCGGAAGCTCATGTCATCTGCAGCCACCCCGAAACGCACTTCCTCCCCAGCCCTGCCGACGGACACACACCTGAGGATGTCATCGACGAAATCGTCGGCGACCTCCAACGCATCATCGAATATCCAAAACTCGGATTTCAAGCGGCACAGGAAATCCCGTCCGACGTTTCCGATGCCTACGCTAAACTGATCGAGCTGGGATACACGGGGCATATGTTAGACTCCTGAACCTTTGATCCCAAAAAGATGGAATCCCAAAGAGATTGGCGAAGCATCATTCGATACCGACCTTGTCGTCAGGATGACGGCGCGATTTCACATCACCTTCGCAGTTTTCGTTCCCGTTTTCTTTGCCGCTTCCAGTGGAGCAAAGACACCAGATACTACTTTCTTCGAGAACCACATTCGTCCTGTCCTCGTCACGAGTTGCTTCCAATTCGCTCGTCCCTTTCTCGGTGCTTGGTCACTCTACGGACTCCTACAACTGCACAGGGCGCGGCTTTCGACTTACCGACATCTACGGCAATGTCGCGCACGACATTTTAGCCTAAGATGCTTTTTACTCTGAAGATGGTTGCATCAGAGACCTGAACCTGTTGAGTGATCGACCATACCCTGTTGACTCTAATGCCCCGATCAGCCCTGACACTCCTCTGCATTCCATTCTTTGTCTTATCGATTTCCGCCGACGACAATTGGCCGCAAGCTGCGGGTCCCAATGGAAACTGGCAGGTGGAAGGAAAGCCGCCCACGAACTGGAGTGTTGTCCGAAACGAACACATCCGCTGGCGCACTCCGATGCCGGAGGCAGGAATGAGCAATGTCACCGTGTGGGGTGACCGCCTCTTCGTCACGACGCATGTTCCCATTGAAAAGCTGGAGGAAAAAGAAGGCGTCACTGATATCATTGGATTTTGCCTCGATTCGAAAAACGGGGAAGTCCTCTGGCAGGTCGAGTTGCCGGGGACCTCTTTCATTTCTCTCGCAGGCGGCTTTACCGATGGCACGGTGTTCGCACCGGTCACCGATGGAAAGCATGTCTGGTTTTTCAATCGCTGCGGCTCAATGGGCTGCTACGACTTCGAAGGTAAGCAAATCTGGTTTCGAGAATGGAAGCCACGATTCAAACACAACAATCGTCAGGCAGAACCGTTTCTCGTTGGTGATTCCATCCTCTACGTCGAAGTCGCGAACAAGGAAGAAGGTGCAAAGATCCAGAAATGGTCCGCTCCCGGATTGAAAAACAAAAACGGCACCAAAGTTCCGGAAGGAGTCCCTGAGAAAGAGGTGTGGACCTACGTCCACGGGATCGACAAGGATACCGGCAAAACCCAGTGGCGGGAGAAAGTGGGAACATCGATTCACGCCACACCCTCGGTCGGCAAAATGGCCGACGGAACACTTGCCATTTCACACGCCCGGGGCGGCCCCCATGCCCCCTTGGAAAACCCGGCGGGGCACAGCCTGACAAGTATCGAACCCGGCAGCGCCGGAGAGACGTTGTGGTCAACGGAACTTCCGGGATACGATCCGTCTTTTGGATGTCATTGGAACGAGAATTTCGTTTTCGGATTCCTGCGTGGTCATCACGTCGTGATGGATACGAACAGCGGCAAGGTCCTTCGCCAGCAACAACTCTACAAGAGAGCTACTGCCTGGAAACGAAATGCCGATTCGGACGACTGGAGTCAAATTGCTGACCTCGCCATAAAGGCCGGAAAGGGACACCCGAACACCAACCAGGCAAACCTTGTCATTGGCGACTGGCACTGGTTCCTTTCTCACAACGTTCACTATCTTGGACGAGTGAACGTTACAACGGGCACTGTTGAATATCTGGAACTGCCTTCTCAGCTCATCGCAGACACAGAGAGCAGAGAAAAAGACAAATGGTTCTTCGGCAAGTCAGCTCCCGGCAACGATCCAAGAAACACCCGTGGTTTTGCGGTTGGCGACAAGGGGAACAAGGGAACGGGCTGGGGCCATATTTCTGCGGCCAGCCCAACCCGCGTTGGACGTTTTCTCTTTCTCCCGGTAGTCACCGGAACCGTCTACGTCATCGATACGGAGGTAGATAACCTCTCTCCTGATGCGCTTGTTTCCGTGAACGATCTCGGAGCGGGCGGGAAAACCTGGAGCCTCGCTTCTCTCACCTTCTCAGGGGGAAAGCTCTATGCCCATACGATGACAGAGATCATCTGTATCGGTGAATCGACAAAGTAGGTTCTACTCATCGTCACCAAGATGCCAGCCAGGTAATTCCCCACACGCCTGCAAGGCAAGCGCGACGTAGGCGCTGCCAATGTTGGAAATGGGATTCTGTGCTTCGACAAAAGGCGAAAGTTTGAACCATTTTCCACTCTCCCGTTGATTCGACTTCATCCACTTCACTGCTTTCGGACACGTCAAAGCTGCGCGATCCAAATAGCTTGCCGCATTTTTTCTGAAAATTCAGCTGAGATCGCTTCGTCTTCCCGTATTGCCTGCAGTTCTTCGGGAACAGACTCAAAAGTTACGATTTCTTCTTGGGAAAAAGAGATACTCGCGAGGCTGAGAAAAAGGAATGCCGCAACTTGTGAAACACTCATTTGTCTATCATACAGAACCGTCAACCAACGGCAACGGGCCGATGGAACGAGGTTGCGAAGCGAATTTCGCTCTGGCGACCCGCTCCCTGCACAAGAGACGCTTGCCCAGAAATTTTCGCGCCGCGCATCTCGCTGGACATTGCCTGCAGGAACAGAGAGATTTACGCTTCCATGAAACAGATTTCCACCCTGCTCTTTCTCCTCCTTGCCCTGGCGTCCCTTTCTCTGGCCGATGGAAAAAAGCCCAACGTTCTTCTCCTGATGTCGGATGATCTCAATACCGCTCTCAGTGGATTTGGTCATCCCCAGTGCAAGACCCCCGAGCTCGATAAGTTGGCCGAGCGCGGCATACGCTTTGAGAACATGCACTGCCAGTATCCCGTATGCGGTGCCTCCCGCGCGTCGATGATGACTGGCCTGTATCCCTACACAAACGGGATGCTCGGAAACAGCGGCAATCTCCGGGAAAACCTCCCTGACGTGGTGACTCTCTCCCAAATGTTCCGCAATAATGGCTACCACGTCGGACGCGTCAGTAAGATTTACCACATGGGTATCCCCACCGAAATCATTCCGGGAACAGCCATTCATGATGATCCCCCGTCATGGGACGAAACCGTAAACATCAAAGCCCTCGAGCAGCACGCTCCCGGCATCCGGACGGAATGGTCCCCGAAAGACACAAGCTCGCAGACTTTCACCGGAGTAGAGGCATCGACAGGTGACCTTGAACACGCAGACGGAATGGCTGCAGAGGCCGCTATCGAATTTCTCAAACGCCACAAGGACAAGCCCTTCTTCCTGGGATGTGGTTTCGTTAGACCTCACGTGCCGCTGGTTGCTCCGAAAAAATACTTCGACATCTATGACCGCGACGCAATGGTTGCCCCGACTTTCCCGAAAGGGGATCTCGATGACGTGCCAAAAATCATCCGAGACTACAAAGCCAACTCCCGCTACGGAGTCACTCCGGAATTGCACAAGGGATTGCTAGAAGCCTACTACGCGAGCATTTCCTACATGGACGCTCAAGTCGGACGTGTTCTCGATACGCTCGATGAACTGGGATTGCGGGAGAACACGATCGTAATTTTCTCGAGCGATCACGGTTATCTACTGGGTCACCATAACAAATTTCAAAAACAACACCTCTTTGAGGAGTCGACACGCATCCCTTTCATCCTTTCCGTGCCCTGGATGGATGAGAACCATGGCGCTGCGACAAGCCACCTCACCGAGCTGCTTGATCTCTACCCGACGATCGCAGAACTCGCCAAACTCTCCCCTCCCGATAATCTTCACGGGCAGAGCCTTCATCCTCTTCTCAAGAATCCGGAGACCGAGAACTGGGACAAAGACCATGTCTTCACGATCAGTCGGAGCGGAGGAGAATCCATCCGCACGCATGAGTGGCGTTTTACTCACTGGGGATTCGGGAAAAAAGGAAAGGAACTCTACGACCTGAAAAAGGATCCCGGCGAGTTCACCAACCTGGCAAACGATCCGGAATACGCCGAAGTGCTTTCCAAAATGGAAAAGCGATTACTCAAGAAACGAGACGAAGCGGGATACGATCCCAAGCGCTACAAGTAGCGCGTCCTATTCATCAAAGGCTATCACTTCCAAAATCGTTCGTCCGTAAATCGCGGTCCCGTCTGTCGAGATGCTCGCCCTCGTGTAGGCATCACCGAGAGTGCCCAGATCGTTTACCGCGTGGACAGCGGACTCGTCGAACACTTCCGCATCAGCGTGAATCACAAATACCAATCCGCTGAGGATCGGAACGTAGAGACGATTTCCAAAAGCCGTCGCAAGAGGAGAAGCGGTATGACCCCATCCGTTACCAACCGCTCGATCGTCGCCCATTACCTTTATCCCTCTTGCATTCTTCACACGATTGGGAACCAGCGATGTGTAACTCACATTGTTCTTCCAACCTTTCTTGGTAATGGCAGCCAGATCTTCTTTTCGGTGTTCCGCATTCCAGAGGACTTGCTCTTGCTCTCCTTTCTCGCGCAGTAGCTGCAACGGCAGTTCCAGATACTCCACGCTTCCGCTTTTAAGATTTACCCGCCCGAGATAATTCGCGGTGTAGGCGCGAAAGTAGTGATACTCCCCCACTCGCAGATTCGACCCCTGGGTAATTGATCTCCCTTTTTTGGAAGGGAGATTTTCAGTGACCGTTTTTCGTCCCTCCGTTGTCCAGCGTCTCACGAGAACATCCTTCGTGATCGATGTTTTCCGATTCACCTTTCCACTCTCGGCATCGACCCACCAATGTTCGCTGCCATGAAAAATCAGCACTTCGCCATTCACTACCGGATAGGTCTGAGTCGACATGAATCCGGGAATTGGAAGCGTCCATCGAGTTGCCCCATCATTAGCATGGATCATCGAAACGCCCTCGGGCTCAGGAGGGCCATGCCCGCCACCTCTTCCGACAACCAGCACCGCCGAACCGTCATCGAGGAATTGCACGAGAGGGTGGCAACCCATATTGACTCCGCATTCAGTCAGCCAGACCTGCTCCCCCGTCTCGGCATTGAGAGCTTGCAACTGCGTCCACTCTTCATGTGGCGCATCCTTGTTCTTGTGGGTAAAATGTCCGTGCTCGTCAGGATGATATACCTGCCGATGAAAGATCAGCTTTCCCTCAAAAAGAATCGGTTGCCCTCGCGAGCAACTCGTCACCGCTCTGGACCAGATCTCATTTCCATCCAGATCGAAACAGACGACGCGGCCGGTCGGATTGAGAAACCACACCTTTTCTCCGTCAGTCATCGCCGAAGGAGTTGATGCGTCACCGAACGGTGCACTGATCTTTGTCTGGTAGCCTCCCGCAATTTCTCGCTGCCAGAGAACTTCGCCCGTCTCTGCGGAAAGGCACAGGGCAACGATGTCACTCGCCGTTTTCACCGGCTCATCGACTGGCTTCACCATCGTAAGAAAAACCCGATCTCCCCAAACCACAGGGGTCGATTGCCCGGTTTCAGGCAGCTCCGTTCGCCACTTCACGTTCTTTCCCAGCGAGGCACTCCACTCGAGCAGCCGAGGAGATTCCTTCACCGTGTGGTCAAAATTTGGCCCTGCACCTTGGTTCCAGTTTTCCCCGAAACAGAATAAGGGAAGACAAATCGTAGCCACCGGAATCCAGCCGGAGAAAGAGGAATTCATCCTGCCATAATGACTGATCCCATCGGGAAAACCAATCTTCTATTCTCTATCGATCAGCCCCCAATCACGTAGCTGTTCATCCCCCAACTTTCCGTGTGAGGTCCTGAGTATGAATCAATTTTCCCTAGGCTTTGCCATCCTGCTGGCAATCCCATTTTCCACAAAAGCCGACGAGGCCACAAACTTCGGCCCGACCAAATGTGAGGGTGACTACAAATACCACCTCCAGGGAGTCTGCTCGGACCGGAAAACCAACCTCTACTGGTCTTTCACAACCGATCTCGTAAAAACAGATTCCGCAGGAAAAGTCATCAAGCAGATCCCGGTCGACAATCACCACGGAGACCTATGCTTTCACGAGGGAAAAATCTATGTTGCCGTCAACCTCGGCCGGTTCAATGATCCCGAGGGCAACGCCGACTCGTGGGTCTACGTTTACGATTCGGATTCGCTCGAGGAAATATCACGCCATGAAGTCCAGGAAGTCTTTCACGGAGCCGGCGGCATGGATGTGAGGGACGGGCATTTTTACGTAGTAGGCGGCCTTCCAGACGGGGTGGAGAAAAACTATGCCTACGAATACGACGAGAATTTTCAGTTTCTGAAAAAGCACATCATCCCGAGCGGATGGACACGACTCGGAATCCAGACAGCAGCATGGCAAGACGGAGCGTGGTGGTTTGGCTGCTACGGTTCGCCCAAGATCCTCCTGAAAACCGATGGAGATTTCCAGATACTGGGACGCTACGAGTTCGATTGCTCACTGGGAATTGTTGGGATCGACAAGGATACATTTCTCGTCGCAAAGGGCCCGAAGACAGAAGCCGAGCGCTGCCGAGGCACGCTCCATCTCGCAAAACCGGACATGGAAAAAGGATTAGTTTTCCTACCGGAATAAAATTCTGTCAGGAAACTTACGGCGCAGGCCGTTTGCGATCCTTCTCGATCTCATCAGTCCACTTTCGTAACGCTGCATTCATCCTCTTGACCCTGTCAGGATGATCCGCAGCGACATCGTTCGATTCTGACGGGTCGGAGTCGAGATGAAACAAGGCCGGAGTCAAACGCGAAGGCTCCTTCGGCATATTCTTTGTCACGAAGGGCCGAACCAGTTTCCAGCCCCCCTCTCGCATCGCCGCGTTGTGGGTGTAGCGCGGTCTCCATCGATTCCACTGCCAGAAGCGATGTTTGGGAGCATCAAATCCCCCGCCTTCGAGGACATTACGAAAGCTCACACCATCAAGCTTGTTTCCGCGTTCCGAGGTCCCCGGCAATCCACACAGCTCAACCAGGGTAGGAAATACATCGGCGAAATGGATCGGCGCAGAGCTTCCACCTGGGGAACAGCTGCCTGCCCAACTCACCATGAAAGGAACGCGTATCCCGCCTTCGTGCATTTCGTATTTCGCCCCACGCAGACCGTTATTGAACCGCTTTTCCACCAACGGGTCAGGCCCGTTGTCACTCGCAAAAATGATGATGGTATTTTCCGCAATTCCCAACTTATCGAGCTCCTCCAATAGCGCCCCGATTCCCTCATCCATGATTTCGATCATCGCGTAGACCGTTGCAGTCTCTTCGCTCAATCCCTGATCCAGATAGGGCTTCACTCGCTCCACCGGAGCATCAATCGGACGGTGGGGAGCATAGTGAGCGAGATGAAGAAAGAATGGCGCTTCCTTGTTCCGGCGCACGAAATCAATCGCACGGCTCGACAACTCACTCGTCAGGTAGTCGTTCGGCTTGTTGAAGTCCTCGACCGTTCCATTGACATCGAGTTGAAACGCAAAATAACTCTGCGCCATGAGGTGACCGAGAAACACCTCCACCTCATCGAATCCCCTCCTGAGAGGGTGATACTCCTCGCCGAGACCAAGATGCCATTTCCCGATAATTCCCGTTCGGTATCCTCCGGACCGGAAGCGATCGGCAAGAGTCTCCTCATCGAGCCGCAACCTCGTGAACTCGGGATACTTCTCCATGTTCAGCGTCACAACGCCTGTGCGGTGTGGGTATCGCCCGGTGAGCAGAGACGCCCGTGCCGGAGCACAAACCGATGAACCAGAATAAGCCTGGGAAAAATACACACTCTCGGATTTGAGACGATCCAGGTTTGGAGTGCGGCTGCGACCCTTGTTAAAACACGACAAGTCCCCCACTGCCATGTCATCGGCCAGGATAAGAATGACGTTGGGTTGATTCTTTTCCGCTCCCGTGGCGAGCACCACACTGGTGATGAACCCCACCAACAAGATCCAGCGAATCATGATCTACTTCTTCTTCGCCTTCGGCAAAACGGGGCCCGTTCCCTGGGGACGCGCTGTCTTTGGTCGATCAATCCGTATTGCTCCTTTGAGAGATTTGTCAGGATCAAACGGAATGATTTCAACATCGTCATCCAATGCCTTCACTTTCATTTCCCGAATCTCTACCTGGTTCGGATTTCCCCGATGGAGTTGAATCGCAAGGAGTCCCTCCAGCGCGCGCCCTTCTTCGTGACAATCGATCAACTCAGAAGTCGTCTTCCCGGCGACCTGGTGGATCAGGTGGTTGCCCCGCGCAATCACTGTGTATTCCTGCCAATCGCTGACATCGACGTCGACCGGATCGTGTTCTGATAAAAGCCACCGCGCCCCGTCTGGATCGAGCAGAACGTTCTTCCCATTCAGTCCGAAAATTCCCCGCCCCCTCTCTTCGTAGGTCATTGCCGTATGCTCAATCGCCGGATGCACGTCGCACTGGTATCCAGAGATTACCCACGGAGCGATGTCCTTGCGCTCCCGGCTTCGGTACTGAATGCCAGAGTTATTATCCCCCACAACTCGCATCGTAGCGCGCAACTCGAAGTTCTTCACCGCGCCTCCACGCCAGATCAAAAAGGAATTGTGATCCAACTGATCGGGTCCCTCACAAGTTCCCACGACAATACCATTCTCGACCTTCCACAACTTCGGATCCCCATCCCAGCCATCGAGGTTTTTCCCATTGAAGAGGGAGACAAATTCGACATCTCCATCGCCCTTGAGCTTCGCGATCAGGAAATCCGTCGAAGACGCATGCTCTTGATCAGGCGACTCG
>Ga0255776_10001361_pt1 | contig 27655 bp, 22 predicted proteins | sample 071ome_19_FD_179974 | JGI IMG/M metagenome (GOLD analysis project Ga0255776, IMG submission 179974) | Coastal salt marsh microbial communities from the Groves Creek Marsh, Skidaway Island, Georgia - 071413AT metaG (version 2) | ecosystem: Environmental > Aquatic > Marine > Intertidal zone >... | reverse complement strand
ACGAACCAATGTTACCGGGTCTCCAAAGTTCAGAAAGCTGATCGAGAGTGGAGATTACGATTCTGCCCTTAAAATTGCCAAGCAACAGGTGGAGAATGGGGCCAATATCATTGATGTGAATTTTGACGCCGCCCTGTTGGACGGTGAAGAATGCATGACCAAGTTTCTAAACCTAGTCGTCTCCGAGCCCGATATTTCCCGTGTACCCATAATGATCGACAGTTCAAAATGGTCTGTGATTGAGGCGGGGCTCAAAGTTATTCAAGGCAAGTGTATCATCAATTCGATCAGTCTCAAAGAGGGCGAGGAAACTTTTAAAAAGCACGCTCGCTTGGCGATGAGATATGGTGCGGCGGTTGTGGTTATGGCCTTTGATGAGAAAGGACAGGCAGCCACCTTAGACGATAAGGTAAGAATTTGCCAAAGAGCTTACAAGATTCTGGTTGAGGAGGTAAACTATCCGGCTTGGGATATCATCTTTGATCCCAATGTGCTCACCCTTGCCACAGGAATGGATGAACACAATGCCTACGGTCTGGACTTTATCAAAGCCGTAGAGGAAATTAAAAAACGCTGCCCTCATGCTCGAACCAGTGGAGGGATTAGCAATGTATCCTTTTCATTTCGTGGAAATAACCTAGTTCGCGAAGCAATGCATGCCAGCTTTCTTTATCATGGCTGCCAGGCAGGGCTTGATATGGGTATAGTCAACGCGGGCATGCTCGCAGTTTATGACGAAATTGAACCAGAGCTCCGCGAAAGAGTGGAGGCGGTTGTTTTAAATAAGTCGAAAAATGCTGGCGAGCAACTCCTTGCCCATGCAGAGAGCATCAAAGACCAAAACGAAGACCGAAAGTCGGAAGGGCCCGATCTTAGTTGGCGTGAAAAACCAGTCGAGGAACGCCTGACTTATGCATTGGTCAAAGGAATTGGAGATTTTGCTGAAGAGGATGCTGAGGAAGCACGCCAATTGCTTGGCCGACCCCTCGAAGTAATCGAGGGGCCATTGATGGACGGGATGAAAGTAGTGGGCGATCTTTTTGGGGATGGAAAGATGTTTCTTCCTCAGGTGGTAAAAAGTGCACGCGTAATGAAAAAAGCCGTCGCTTACCTTGAACCCTTCATGGAAAAGGAAAAGGATGCATCGGGATCTGGCAAACGGGGAACCATGGTCATTGCCACCGTAAAAGGAGATGTTCACGACATCGGAAAAAATATCGTGGGTGTTGTTCTTGCCTGTAATAACTGGGAGGTAATCGACTTGGGAGTTATGGTCTCCTGTGACAAAATTCTTGAGGCAGTGGCTCAACACGGGGCCGATGTTCTTGGGCTCAGTGGTTTGATTACCCCATCACTCGACGAAATGATTGATAATGCCAAGGAAATGCAAAGGCTTGGTCTGAAAATCCCCTTACTTATTGGTGGAGCGACCACAAGTCGTGCACATACTGCGATAAAAATCGCACCCCACTACGAGCCCCCTGTTATTCAGGTGCCGGATGCTTCTCTGGTTGTCAATGTATGCAACGATGTTCTACATCCAGACAAATCACCCAAATACATTGAAGAGTTAAAGGCAGATCAACTTCGAATCCGAGAACAACATGAGGCCCAGGGAGAAAGACCTTTACTCTCTCTAGGCGAGGCAAGATCGAAAGGGTTAAAATTTGATTGGCAAAATCTGGAAATTGCCAGCCCTCTAGCGGACAATTTAGGTACTCATTCTTTTCAACCCTCCCTTGAAGAAGTACTCGAATTTTTTGACTGGTCTCCCTTTTTCTGGGCTTGGGAACTCAAAGGTACCTATCCGCAAATTTTCGAAAAGAAAGACTCCGGCAAGGAAGCCAAAAGTTTATTCAAACAGGCAGAAAAACTCCTTGAAGAAATCATCGAGCAAAAGCTCTTTTCCTGCCAAGCTGTTGTCGGGATATGGCCTGCCCATACTTGCGGGGATGATGTGGAATTATTTTCCAGCCTATCCAAAGAGAAAAAGCTGGGAACCTTTCGGTTTGTTCGGCGTCAGCAAGTCATTCCTAATCAACCTCAATACTGTTTATCCGACTATGTTGCACCCAAATCATCCGATCGAATGGATTACCTAGGGGCATTTGCAGTTAATGCTGGTAAGGAAGTCGATGAACTTGCGGAGCTTTACAAAACAAACAATGATGACTTCACCTCGATTTTGATTAAATCTTTGGGGGATCGATTTGCAGAAGCCACCGCAGAATATGCCCACAAAAAAATTCGTGACCTCTGGGGTTTTGGTTCTTCGGAAGGCTTAAATAATTTAGAATTGATTGCCGAAAAGTATCGTGGAATTCGTCCTGCCGCAGGATATCCATGCCAACCAGATCATACCGAGAAGGATTTAATCTGGGATTTATTAAATGTTAAGGATCGAATTGGTCTCGAACTTACCGAGTCCCGGGCCATGAATCCAGGCTGCTCGGTATCTGGCCTCTATTTTTCTCACCCTGAAGCACGCTATTTCAATGTAGGAAGTCTCGGCCGCGATCAAGTAGAAGACTATGCCAATCGGAAGGGATGGGAGATGGAACAAGCAATCAAATGGTTACGCCCCAACCTCGGCTTCGACGCGTAAGGTTTCTTTGAGCTAAGAGAAAATCAACCCCCTTTGGCATTGCAGGATGCCCTCGGAAAAAGTATATCTTGACGGCTATGAAGGAAATGTCCCCCTTAGAGGAAATCCGCCATTCTGCCGCTCATGTTCTCGCTGCTGCGGTCCTCCGCCTGTATCCGAAAACCCAGCTGGATATTGGGCCACCTACTGAATCAGGATTTTACTACGATTTTGATTCTGAAATTCCCTTTACCCCGGAAGTCCTCCTGGAGATCGAGGAAGAAATGGCCAAAGTAATCAAAGAAAACCAACGTTTTGAAAGGCTGGAAGTCAGTCGTGATGAAGCCATCTCTATGATCAGTGAAATGAACCAAACCACCTACAAGATAGGCAGGTTGGAAGATATTCCGCACGGAGAAACCATTTCTTTTTACCGCAATGGAGAATTTCTCGATCTATGTGCAGGCAGTCATGTCTCTTACACGAAAAAGATCAAGGCATTCAAGTTGCTGCATGTTGCTGGCTCTTACCACCGAGGAGATTCTTCTCAAAAACAGCTGCAAAGAATTTACGGAACCGCTTTCCCAACCAAGGAAGAGCTTGCTCAACACTTGGCCCGTATGGAAGAAGCCAAAAAGCGAGACCACCGAGTAGTAGGCAAAGACCTGGGGCTTTTTCATATTGATGAGCAGGTTGGACAGGGCTTGGTGCTGTGGAAACCAAACGGAGCCATTATTCGTCAAGAACTTGAAGGTTTCATTACCGAGCAACTCAACCAACAAGGCTATTCACAAGTTTACACTCCCCACATTGGTAAGCTCGATCTCTATCGGACTTCAGGACACTTTCCATATTACCAAGATTCTCAATATCCCCCGATTATTCACCGGGAATGTCTGGAGAAATTGGCACAAGAAGGCTGTACCTGCTCCGAACTTTCGAACCAATTGGAGAAAGGAGAAATCGACGGCTACCTGCTTAAGCCAATGAACTGCCCGATGCACATTCGTATTTTTAAGTCTGAACAACGTTCATACCGTGATCTCCCAGTCCGGTTGGCGGAGTTTGGTACGGTTTATCGTTGGGAGCAATCCGGCGAGCTTAATGGAATGACGCGTGTGCGAGGCTTTACTCAGGATGATGCTCACCTCTTCATCCGAGAGGATCAGCTGCAAGATGAGATTCAAGGCTGCTTGAGCCTAGTAAAAATGGTTTTCTCGACCCTTGGTATGAATGAGTATCGGGTACGTGTCAGTTTGCGTGATCCGGAATCAGACAAATATGTCGGAGCTCCTGAGGCCTGGGACAAAGCCGAGGAAGCCCTTCGCAAGGCCGTCCATTCACTCGGTGTGGAATATGAGGAAGAACTTGGAGAAGCCGCTTTTTATGGACCGAAAATTGATTTTGTGGTTCAAGATGTGATCGGTCGAGAATGGCAACTGGGCACGGTTCAGGTCGATTACAACCTGCCAGAACGCTTTGACCTCACCTATGTAGGAAGCGACAATCAAGACCACCGCCCGGTTATGATTCATCGTGCTCCCTTTGGTTCTATGGAACGTTTTTGTGGTGTACTGATTGAGCATTTTGGTGGAAACTTTCCAACTTGGCTTGCTCCTGAGCAAGTAAGACTCCTTCCAATGAACGATGATTTGATTCCTTTCGCAGAGGACTGCCTCCAAAAAATGAGGGAGAAAGGAGTACGGGCCAGTGTGGATGGACAATCGGCAAAGTTGGGGGCCAAAATTCGTCGTGCTGAAACGGACAAAATTCCTCACATGATGATCATCGGAAAAAGGGAAGCCGAAGAAGATAAGGTATCCATACGCTCCCGAAGTAACCCTGAATTGGATGGCTCTCATACCATCGATTCTGCGGTGTTGGCGATAACTCAGGAAATCTCAACTAAGTCGTTGCCCAAATTACGGGCTTCAGTTTCTTAAACTATCTATCCCTGGACATGAGTAATTTGTCCGAACCTCCTTCTCCCAGTAGAAAGAGCACCATGTTACCTTACGCTGAAATTTCGGTTCTTCAGTACTGGCTATCGGTTCCTTTTATTATTTTGATTAAGGTGTACCGATTGGTCTCTCCGGTTAAGCAGTTAATCTTCGGTCCCTATGCAAGATGCCGTTTCCATCCTACCTGCTCCGAATTCGCCCTTGAGTGCTTCAAAACCCTCCCTGTTCATCTGGCAATTTTCCGCTCCCTCTCTCGTATTTCGCGGTGCAATCCAATGCATCCAGGTGGGTACGACCCCGTCCGCCCGAAACCCGATCACTCATCAAAAGTCTCGGAGTAATGACTGTTTTAACACTTCCAGCACCTGCCCATTGCCTTCCAGGTGATGACCTAACTCCTTACTTACATACGCTTGTTGAGAAGGCCAAGGAGAGAAATTCCTCTTTAATTTCATCCATCTCATACAAAACCTCATTCACCGATCCTCTCGCCTTGCTCGAGGCTCTTCATCGGCCAAACAATCCTCACTGCTATTTTGAAAAATCAACCGATGAATTTTCTATTGCTTGCGGGGAATACCTCGCCCAAGCAGAATTTCATGGTACGGAACGTTTTCAGCACGCCAAGGAATGGTCCCACTCTATACTGGAATCCGTTGAACGGGCGGGGGATGCCCCCCTTGCTGGGTCTGGTCCCACGCTTTTTCTTACTGCAACTTTTGAGTCTGAACAGAGAAACCTTTCCTTACCCGCCCTTTCTGTCTTTCTTCCATGTTGGCAAGTTATTAACCAACGCGGACAACATTACATTGTTCTCAATACCAAAATTCTTCCTAATTCTGACCCAAAACAGATTCAGTCTTCACTTGAACACAGACTGAAATCCATGATTGGGCTCACCTACGAAAATCATTACACAGCTGGAAAACCCAAAGTCTCACTGGGCACATCAAACGAAAACTTTGATTACCTCGATGGTGTATCTCTAGCACTCAACGAAATTAATTCAGGACGGGTTTCCAAGATCGTTCTGGCCAGGCAACTTACTTTTAATGCTAACGCCAATCTTTGCCCCTTTTCGATTGCTCATGGATTGAGAGCCCGATTCCCGGACTGTCATGCATTCAGTCTTTCTGCGCCCGATCATGGAACTTGGGTTGGAGCAAGCCCCGAGACCCTCGCTCACCTTCGTGCGAACAAAATTCGCACGGAAGCCCTTGCCGGGTCTGCCCCACGGGGAATATCAGCTGGGAAAGACGCCCATTGGGGAGAAACCCTACTGGCCCGTGAAAAAGAGGTTCACGAGCACAACCTCGTGATCGAAAGCATTCGCCGACGCCTCGCATCTGTTGGGGTAAGCGCACTCAAACAAGGTCTCCCACGCCTACTTCGCCTTGCCAACCTTCAACATGTCCGCACTCCAGTCGAAGGTATGATTCCCACTGGTTTGCATCCCTTTGACATTCTTTCCGCCCTACACCCCACACCTGCAATGGGAGGCACCCCTAGGATTCCTGCCCTTTCTAAGTTAGCCGAAATTGAGCAATCTCCTCGTGGCTGGTATTCTGGGGTAGCGGGATGGATGGATTCTCGCGGGCGTGCTGAGTTTATTGTCCCCATTCGCTGTGGCCGGTTATTGCAAAACTCCCTTACTTTGTATGCCGGTGCTGGTATTGTTGATGGATCGATTCCTGTGCTTGAAAAACAAGAGACTGACTGGAAGTTACAAGCCATGCTTGAAGTCATCACTGGAAGTCCTAATCTTCCGGTTTGAATGACCACCCTTGCTGACTCTATCGCTCAGGCAAATTTCCTTTGGGGCCACACCACAGCCCGATGTTTGGCGGATCATGGAGTTCAAGTTATCTTTTTCTCGCCCGGATCCCGCTCTACACCCTTGGTTCTAGCCTGTGAACAAGAACCACGCCTATTGTGTTTCCCGATACTGGATGAGCGAACAGCCGCTTTCCTCGCACTCGGCTATAGTAAACGAACGAACACACCTGCCGCTCTAATTTGCACATCTGGTTCAGCACCCACTCATTGGTATCCGGCCATAACCGAGGCATTTTATTCTGGCATTCCGCTCTTGCTTTTGTCGGCAGACCGGCCCCCAGAACTTCAGGAATGCGGAGCTGGACAAACTATCTGCCAAGAGCGTTTATTTGGTTCCTTTGTTCGAGAGTTCTATAGCGTGCCCCTACCCGCTGAGGATTTTCAATCATTAAACAGCCTACATTCTTTAATCGCACAGGCCTATACCCGTGCAACTTCGCTCCCCACCGGTCCCGTTCACTTGAATTTTGCTTTTCGGGAACCGCTTTGGCCCAGCAATCCGGACCTCTATCAACCGCCCGACCGACCTCCAATCGCCCCGATCACACATTCAACCAATCCCAACAAATTCCCCTCTCTTATTGATCTTAAATATGCCTGTAATCCAGTCATCATCGCCGGACTCGATTGCCCAGTAAGTCTCCCGTCATCATTCCATTCCATACCCATCCTTTGTGATTCCCTTAGTCCGCTTCGAGAGAACGAATCTCCGTCTCGCATTCTTCGCTACGAAAATTTATTAAGAGACCCTAATTTCATTCATTCTGCTAGACCCGACTTATTCATCGTGCTCGGTCCTTTACCAACCTCCAAGACCTTGCGCTCTTGGATTGAACAAAGCGGAGTTCAACGCTTGGTAATAGAACCAAGCGGCAGAAAGGTCGATCCTCTTAAAGGCCCTTCCCGCTCTATTGCTCTTCCTTATGATTGTTTATCAAATTTGGAACTCCCTCCGCCCTCCCCTGATTGGCTCGCAAAATGGATCAAAGCAGAGAAAATTATTGAAGGGAAATGGCAGTCGGAATGGGATCAACTTCCTTTTAATTCTGAACCCAAAATAACCCGTACTCTTTCTGAACGCCTTCCAAGTGGCTCTTTATTTTATTGTGCCAACAGTATGCCGATCCGCGACATTGAATGGTTCTGGATTGCAGGCAACAAGAACCGGAATTTATACGGAGCACGCGGGGTTAACGGGATCGACGGAACCCTGGGTACCGCCATGGGCATAGCTCACTTAGCAGAGAAACCAACCTATTTATTGACGGGAGACCTTGCCTTTTTACACGATTCCAATGCCCTGCTTTTTGCTTCCGATCTCATGGGATCCCTAACGGTTTTTTTGATCAACAATCAAGGAGGAGGTATTTTTGAAAACTTGGCAGTATCCAAGTTATCCGAATTTGAAAAATGTTTTGCCACTCCTCAACATTGCGATTTCGAAAAACTGTGCTTGGCACACTCGGTCACTTACACTCTCTGCAAAAATGAAAGTGATCTTACTTCCGCTATTTCAATTCCCCCAGATAGAGGGGTCCATGTGATCGAAATCAAGACCAACCGAAAAGCGGACTTTGCAACCAGAAAGCATTTACTCTCCTTGTCCCCTAGTTCTTAATGATTTATGCCTGAACTTGCCGAAGTTACCTATGCCTGCTCCGTGTGGCAGAGAGGTTTAAACCAGCGGGTTCGAAGTGTTTACGCTCACTCAAAGTCACGGGTATTTCGGGAAGAAAACCGGGCACTCTATCGAAAACAACTTATTGGGAAACGCCTTCAATCTGCCCAAACCCATGGCAAACAAATGCTTTTTTCCTTTTCCGGAGATTTCTGGCTTGGTCTCCACCTAGGGATGACTGGTTGGTTATTCCACGAAGCAGAAGATTATCAGCCATGCAAATATGATGCACTCGTCTTGAAGCAGTCCAAACAATGCCTCGTTTTCCGCGACCCTAGGCAATTTGGCCGACTGCAACTCCATCGGGGAAAATCACCTCCTTCTTGGTGGAATGAACGTCCACCCTCAATGTTGAGTGAAGAGTTTAATTACTCTCTGCTATCCAACGCCCTTAAACGGCATCGTAAAAAACCAATCAAAGCCCTGCTCCTTGACCAACGCTATTTCCCTGGCATGGGCAACTGGATGGCTGATGAAGTTCTCTGGCGGGCCGGCATCCATCCTGCCTGCCACTCGCCTACTCTAAGCACCAAGGATCAGAAAACTCTTTTTCGTAAAATTTTATTTGTTGTCAAGGGAGCAATGAAATCAGTCGGTTCCCATGGTGGAGATCCACCAAGGGGTTGGCTGTTTCACCAAAGGTGGAAGGATGGAGGCACCTGCCCTAAATCTCACAACCCTCTCAGGCGTTCTCAAGTGGGGGGTCGGACCTCATGTTGGTCCCCTGAGTTACAGCCCCTCAGAAAATAGTTTTCTTGCTATCTCGCAGTCTTGTTCGATTTGTAATTTCAGGTCTGCAACACCCGCAAATTTCTTCTCTGTTCGGATCATCGTACTCAGTTCCATCGACAACTCGGCTCCCTCGTTCCAAAACGATAGATCAGGTTGTTCCAGACAATGAATTTCCAATAAGGGTAAATCGGCACCTAAACTGACCGTCGGTCTAAGCCCATAATTGGCGACTGCAGGCATCTTTTGGCCACTTTTTACTTCCTCGACCCATCCTGCATACACTCCGTATGCAGGCTTTGCTTCAGGAGACCAAGCAAGATTCAGAGTGGGGAACCCCATCGTTCTTCCTAGTGACTTGCCCGCGACAACCTCTCCACTAACCAGATATTTTCTGCCGAGCATATCATTAACCTGATCCATATCGCCAACGGACAATGCTTCGCGAATTCGCGAACTACTGATCGGAAAATCATTCAAAATAAGAGATTCAGCCACCTTGACTTCGATTTCCTCTTTGCTTCCATAAGCGATAAGATTCACAGAGTCTCCTGTCCGATTCTGTCCAAATCGAAAGTTTTGGCCCACACAAATGGAACGAATATTGGGTATCCTTTCTTTTAAAAAATGCACAAATTCTACAGCAGGAACTTCCGATAATTCTTGATCAAAAGGATGCATAATAACTGCCCCCATTCCACTTGAGAGAAGTTTCTTAGATTTCTCTGTGGGGTTCATAATCAAAGCAGGTTCTTTACCGGGTCTAAGAAAAGAAGCAGGATGTTTGGGGAAAGTTAGGGCTACACTTGTACCACAGAACTTGGCAGCATCAGTTGCCGCACTATCCAAGACTACCTGATGCCCACGGTGCACCCCGTCAAACATTCCTAAAGCCAAAGAAACTTCCTTTTTCCACTCCCTTCCAAGATGGGCTATCGAGTCAAAGACTCGTTTCATCATCAAAGTGCGTGGGATGGAACGGCTTGGTTTACAGGAAGCAAACGATTCTGGAACTCTCCGAGGGGAATATCATGAATCTCATCAAGAGTAAGGGCATCTGAAATCTTAAATTGATCAATTCGGGTACGCCTAAGACTTTTCAGATGGGCACCGCAGCCGATTCGCTGCCCAAGATCATGCACCACGGTCCGTACATAGGTTCCCTTACTGCAGTCCATAAAAAATTTACCCTCCGGGGATTCCCAATTGTCTAGTCTTAATTCATTAATTCGAATAAAGCGGGGTTCCCGTTCCACGGTCTTTCCTTTACGAGCCATTTTGTAAAGAGGCACACCATCTATTTTTTTAGCCGAAAACATTGGAGGGGTTTGATACTGATCTCCTAGAAAACCCTGCATTTCACTAATCACCATTTCTTCGCTTAATCCTTCAGGTAAAGCTTGTTCCGCAACCACCTCTCCATCGGCATCTTGGCTGTCCGTTTCCACCCCGAGGTAAAAGGTACCTTCATATGCCTTGTCTAAACTAATAAGAAATTGGGAAACTTTAGTGGCCTTTCCGATGAGCATGATCAGCAATCCAGTAGCGAGGGGATCGAGTGTACCGGCATGACCAATCTTTTTCATGCGTAACTTCCGGCGCAACCGGTCTACCACATCATGGGAGGTAATACCCTGTGGTTTATCCACCAGCAGAATCCCCTCAAAATCAATGTCCTGCCTAGTGCTCAACTCAACCCTCCCTTTTCAATAAGTTCTAAATGCCTCTTGATAGATTCCACTAAGGTCGGATAAAGAGTTTCCACTGTACTATCTAAATTGAAGCCTGCGGCACATGCATGACCGCCCCCGTTAAATCCTTTTGCTAAAATATCCACGCGAAAAATCTCGTCTTTTGCCCGAAAACTGCCCTTGATCGAACCGTTCCTTTCCTCAATGAAAACGGCAATTTGGACCCCTTCCTGCGAGCGGGCATAATCAACAAAATTCTCTGCATCTTCGGGCTTGGTACCTGTGTCCTTAAAGTCTGAACCATAGATGAAACCAAGGCATACCCGTTCTTCTAATTCCATCCGAAAACTTGCCAGGAAACGTTGAAGTAACTGAATTCGTCCGGGCTTTTCTTTCTCATACAACTCTTGGGCAATCTCAGCGGGACTGGCTCCCGCCTCACAGAGCATCCGGCAAATTTCAAAAACAGAACCATTGGTCCCCGAGTAACAAAACTGCCCGGTATCCGTGCAAATACCCAGGTAAAGTGCCTCTGCTGTCGTCTTATCCACCTTGTACCCACAATCAAAAAAGAACTTTGCCAATATCTCTCCCGTGGCCGAGGCATCTGGTAAAATTAGGTTTTCCTGCCCGTATCGGGTGTTGGATACATGATGGTCAACATTGAGCTGTACCTGAGGAAAGCGTTTACATAAACTTTCTCCTACTCTTCCATGATCCGCACAGTCTACTGTGATAATCTGGTAGTCTCCTTCGGGAACTTCAGCGGGTGAAACGAATGGGGTATCATCAACAAATTTTTGAAGAGTCCGAGGAATTGGGTCCTGATTAACAGCTTTGGCCTTTTTACCAAGAGCAAGCAGCATACGGGTCAAGGCAACCTGTGAACCAACACAGTCTCCATCGGGACGTTTATGACCAAGAACCAAAATCGGACGATCGTCCAATTTTGATAACGATTTTTGAAACAGTACGGACTCTTCTAAAAAAGCAGACATGATAGGTGAAAAGGTGAAATTTATATCATATCTAAGCATGCAGGAAAAGCATGGAACTCATCTTACTTGGAGAGTAAAAATCCATCCTCATCCATTCCCCCCACCCCGAACAACTTTTCTGGTTGCCCCACTCCACATAGAATAAAAGTGCCGCTTTCCATCTTGTATGAGTACCCAGGAAGAAGAAGCCCGAGAGTATTTTGCTTTGTACCAGACTGAATAAGGGACGAAGTTTTGTCGTATGGTAATTGTAGGGAAACTAAACCATTTTGTTTACTTGCATACCCACTCACAAGATGTCTACCTCCGTGAACATTCCCATCGACGATTCGTGCCCACCGATTAGTGGTCATTTCCTCAAAACCGAATTGACCAAGCAAAGGAAACCAAGGGAACCATTGGGAATTCCAAACTTTTTCAGCAAAAGGGATCTCCAAACGCAAATGCTCCAACAAATTGGTCTCCTTTAAACGCATCCAATTCACCCATGGTTGACATACTTCCGCCCGGTCCCCGTCTGTTAAAACTTGATGCACCTGCCTTGCCCAAGCTTGATATGGATTGGGCAAACCGCTCCCCTCCCGTTCAACCGCAATTAAAAATTGTTCCCGCTCAATAACCGACCCATCCATACTTCGGAATAAAATTCCTTGGGTATTACGAAAGATTGCTTTTCGCAAAGACTGCAATGGATTCATGCCTTGGTTTATGCGTTGATTAAATGAAAGCACCCCAAGATCCAGCACTGCTCGGCGGACTGATTCAGGCGTTTCACTGCTTGGATCCAAAGGCTTCCCACTTCTTACTGTTAAGGAATAGGGAAAGGCCTTGGGTAACTTTGTAAAAAAGTGCCCCCCCTGATTACTGTAAATAGAACCCCATACCCCATCCAGATAAACGGGAATAATTGGCACCCTGCCTTTTTGGGCCAATAAAATGGGTCCTCTTCTAAAAGGCAGGACAACTCCCAACCGAGAAATTCCTCCCTCAGCAAATAGGCATAGGGCGATGCCCTTTTGCAAATGTTTAATCGATTTTTTGAAAGCAGATAGAGAGTGATTGGAGGAAAGCGTCTGGGTTTGGGTAAGACGAAAAATCCAATCAAGAAATCTTGACTGGGCCAATTCCAGATGGGCAAGATACCTCACCTTTCTCGGATAGGCCGCTCCAATAAAAACGGGATCCGCATAGGACAAATGGTTACTGACAATCAATACCCCTCCCTGATCGGGAAAGTTTTCAATTCCTATTACCTGAATACGGTAAAAAATCTTCAGGAAAATTTGGCAAATTGCTCTCAGTAGATCCTCCAGCAAAAATGAACATGTAAATCCAGCGACTAAACCCAAAGGGAGGATCAGTATAAAGACTTCCTCCTTTGCGTTCAATTGAAGTACATTGGAAAACCAGGCATGGACCCCAATCAAACTGATACCAGCTAACTGGGTAAGTAAATTGGAGGCAGCCAAAACACGTCCCCGCTCATGATCTCCTGCTTGGTCTTGAAGGTACCCATTGAGAGGCACAAAAAACAAAGACCCAAAAAAACCAAGCATCGCACAACTGCACTCAAAGGCGCCAGCAAGAGGATCAGCATGATAGATACCGATTAGGCTAAGGATCATACCTATCGCCCCCAGCGGGCTCAGGCCTAACTCGATCCTTCCCCGATTTAAGTAGGCACAGAACAAGCAACCGCACATGATCCCTACCCCAAGAAGGAGAAACCAATAGCCGTAGAGACTTCCCATGCCCTCCCTCCCCTCAATCACCTCCCCCGATAGCTTGACCAAGACCAGGTAGAAAAATCCTCCTACTGCCCAAAAGCATGCATCGCCCAACGCCGCCCAACGCAAGTTGGGCCGTTTCAGTAAGATGCTCAAGTCCTGGAAATGGTGCACCAGGATCATTGCCTGAAATGGCCCTGCCTTGGCGGCTTTTGTTGCCGGAGTGGGGAGAAAAACCAACCATGAAACTAGGGCGAGCAGAACCACACTCAAAGACAACTCATAGGCGGCATCCCATCCGCCCTGCCCAACTACCAACTGGTCAAAAAGAACTGCTCCAGCAAAAGCCCCCCCCAAGATTCCAAGAATCGTGAGCATCTCCATCCACCCAACCGCTTTACCCAATAAATTAGACCCAACCATTTCCTTAAGCATTCCCTTTTTCGCTGGTGATAAAAAAGTGGACTGAGTGGAGAGAAGAAAAAAACCAGCCAAAGTGAAAGATAGGCTCTTGGAAGAAATGCCAAGGAGGATACAAAGGAGTCCGATTATCTGGGCAAGCAGGCTTATTCCCACCACTTTTCTTTTCTGATACCTGTCTGCCACCCATCCTGCAAACGGAGCAAATAAGATGAAAGGTAAAATAAGCAGTATGGATACCTGCTGGTTAACCAAGTCCATAGTGCCCTTGCCGATTTCATAAGCAGCAAGAAGAGGCAAAAATGCCTTTACCGCATTATCGTTAAAAGCAGCAAGTAATTGAGCAACCAGCAGGGGAACCGTTTTTCGAAAAGGAAGGGTCTGAGTGCTCATAATCGTAACAAAAGAGTTAGTCGCCCCGTTTTCTAATGGCGATTTTTTTTGGAACATTCTGAAATATAGGTTGCCCCAGATTAGTGAACGGGAAAACATAGTAAGTATGCATAAATTGATCCTACCCCTATGCCTTTGCCTGCTCGGTTCCGCTTTTGCCAAGCGTCCCAATATTCTTTTCATTTTTTCGGATGACCATGCCTACCAAGCTATTTCTGCCTATGGCTCAAACCGGAACCAAACACCCAACCTAGATCGCTTGGCCAACGAAGGAATGCGGTTTGACCGAGCCTTTGTCACCAACTCAATTTGTGCACCCAGTCGTGCAGTCGTGCTCACAGGTAAGCATAGTCATCTCAATGGACAATTGACCAATTATCAAACTTTTGACGGCTCCCAGCAGACCTTTCCGAAACTTTTACAGAAAGCAGGCTACCAAACCGCCCTTTTTGGAAAATGGCATCTCAAGAGTAAACCTACTGGCTTCGATTCGTGGCAAGTGCTTCGCGGACAGGGACCTTATTACAATCCGCTTTTTCTGACTCCGCATGGCGATCAAAAAATGACTGGATACACCACCGATCTGATCACTGACCGCACTTTAGACTGGCTGAAAAAAGAAAGAGGCCCTGATCAACCCTTTTTCCTGTGTTCCTGGCACAAGGCACCCCACCGCAACTGGTTACCCGCACCCAAATACATGAGTAAATATAATGATCGCGACATCCCTGAACCGGAAACGCTGCGTGATAATTATGAAAACCGTTTATCCCCTGCCTCCACTCAGGCGATGACGATTGAAAAACATATGCACGACACCTGGGACTTTAAACTAACCACACCAAGAGAACTCAATGATGAGCAGAAGAAGATATGGAATGCAGCTTATGAGCCCAAAAATAAAGTTTTCCTGGATTCCAAGTTACAGGGGGACGACCTCCTGAAGTGGAAATATCAACGTTATGCCAAAGACTACCTTAGATGTATCGACTCGGTGGACGAAAACATCGGTCGCCTCTTGAATTATCTCGACCAAAGTGGATTGGCTGAGAATACCTTAGTGGTCTACTCCTCAGATCAAGGATGGTACCTCGGTGAGCACGGGTGGTATGACAAACGCTGGATGTACGAAGAATCCTTCCGCACTCCGCTCCTTGCTCGCTGGCCCGGAAAGATTCAACCAGGCAGTGTAAACAAAGATCTTGTTCAAAATCTGGATTATGCCCAAACCTTCCTTGAAATTGGTGGGGCTAGCCTGCCAAAAGATATGCAAGGCAGATCTATTGTTCCATTGCTCAAAGGAGAAACCCCTAAGGATTGGAGAAAGTCGATTTATTATCAATACTACGAATTTCCTGGATCACACAATGTGCGTCGGCACTATGGTGTTCGCAACCATCGCTACAAACTCATTCACTTTTACATGATCAACGGATGGGAATTATACGATTTAGAAAAAGACCCCAACGAGTTGCGGTCTGAATACAGCAATCCTGAGTATAAAGAAATTACTGCTGAAATGAAAAAGGAACTTTACCGATTAAGAGAATACTACCAGGTTCCAGAAGACACTCGGCCTTTACCCAAAAAAATCAAGGAAATATACTGATTTAAATCTCTGAAATCTCTTCAATCGCCCGAGCGAGATTGATGTCTTTCTCGGTAACCTTGCCCCCAGCATCATGGGTATTGAGTCCTATCTCCACACGGTTGTAGCAATTAAAAATTTCGGGGTGATGATCGACCGCTTCTGCCTCATAGGAAATTCTTAAAATAAACCCCATTGCTTGCCTGAAACCAGAAAAGTGAAAAGATTTTTTTAATTTGTCTTCACTCCATTCCCAGCCAATCAAACCAACAAGAGATTCCTTAATTTTTTGATCGCTTAATGGTTTGAATTTCACAGGAATTTCGTACTTCATGCTTTCCTCGTTGTCAATCGGTCGCTTAGCCGTTGAGATAGCATCTCCCAACTACCATGGACTCGCTTAAGCCCAAAGATACTAAAAACTTGCCACAACATGTCGCACTCATCATGGACGGGAATGGTCGTTGGGCCAAATCCCGTAAAATGCCTCGCCTTTTCGGCCACAGAAATGGTGTCGAAAATGTAAGAGCGGTGGTCAATACTGCCAAGGAAGTGGGCGTTCCCTACATCACTCTATACGCCTTTAGTACAGAAAACCAAAATCGGCCCAAAGACGAAAAGTCTGGTCTTATGAAATTGCTTGAGGAATTCCTCAAAAAAGAACTGAATTCTTTGATGGAAGACGGCACCCGACTTCGTTCAATCGGAGATCTATCCGGGTTGCCGGATTTTGCCCGACAAATTGTTGAAGATACCGTTGAAACGACGAAAGAAAATAACCGCTGGAACCTCACCCTTGCTCTTAATTATGGGAGTCGGCAGGAGGTTCTTCGGGCTGTCGCCCAATTCAGCCAAGACTATCCTGCTGCCTCCCGAATACCCACTTGGGAAGAGTTCTCCCCCTACCTGCAAACCGCTGAGCTGCCCGATCCAGATTTAATCATTCGCACATCTGGAGAATTTCGATTAAGTAACTTTCTTCTTCTCCAAGCCGCTTATGCAGAGATCTTTGTTTCTCACTTGCACTGGCCGGATTTTGGACGGGAAGCATTCCTCGAAGCACTCACTGATTATGAACGCCGAGAACGCCGGTTTGGCCAAACAAGTGAACAAATCCAGCAACCCCTTCCTTCATTATGATTTTAAGAACCCTTGCCACCATCATTCTTTGGGGATTACTTGGCTCGATTGTCTATGCTTTAAAAGAGCCAGGTGCGATGTGGATTCTTAATCTTTGTGCCACGCTAACTCTTTTTGAAATCTACACAATCCTCGGCAGAATCGGATATGCCGCCAACCGGATCACCGGTTTAATCACGGGAGCATGCATGATACCCATTGCTTTCTATTTTCCCGGAGCTGGAATTGATGCCCTTGCTGTGGGTGCTCTTTTTTCTTCTGCGGCATGTGTCGTCTTCCCTCAGGATCAGCGTGGTCTTTATGTAAAGCGGTTACTCCCTACCTTTTTCGGCCTCTTATTTGTAACCTTCCTATTGCACTATTTTGTTCGTATACTCCGAGAAACCGAAGCACCTGCGGACCCTAGCATGATGGGGTTTGGGCTATTTTTCTGTCTCTGGATTGTAATGGTTGCCAAATTTAGCGATATCGGTGCCCTTCTTGTTGGAAAGACCATCGGTCGGACGAAAATGGCTCCTTCGATTAGCCCTGGCAAAACCGTAGAGGGTCTCCTTGGCGGACTGGGTGCCTCTGCGGGCATTGGAGCCTTGCTACCATGGCTTGCTCAGGGTGAATTATCTCAACTCTTTGATTTTGCCTCGGTGGTTTTCACCCCTTCACAGGGGGCTTATTGGGGCTTAGTGATTGGGGTTGTTTCGGTTATCGGAGATTTGATTGCCTCGGTTCTTAAAAGATTGGCTGGTATGAAAGATTCAGGAGGAGCGATTCCTGGAATTGGTGGTCTTCTCGACTTAACCGATAGTCTCATTCTTTCTGCTCCCACTGGTTACTTTATCATTTTATTACTCAATCAATGAGCTTTCCACGGAAGCTCATCCTTCTAGGTGCAACTGGTTCCATCGGTGAAAGTTCCTTACAAGTTCTTCGCAAACATCCTGAAAAACTGAAGCTTATTGGTGTATCTGCCCACACTCAGGGAGAGAAACTTGCCTCCATTGCTCGAGAGTTCGATGTAAAAAAGGTTCACTTAACACACCCGCCTGAAAAAGTTCTTGATTTACCTCCTCAAGCCGAATTGCTGGTTGGGCAAGAAAAATTATGTGATCTAGCGGGTTGGAATGAGGCCGATTTAGTTTTGGTTGCGGTAGTAGGTGCAGCAGGTTTGGCACCTACTCTTGCCGCTCTCGATTCTGGTATAGACATTGTTTTGGCAAATAAGGAGTCTTTGGTCGTTGGGGGTGAATTAGTCATCAAAACGGCCCAAAAGACTGGTGCCAGGATCTTGCCTGCAGATAGCGAGCATAATGCCGTTTTTCAGTGCATTCAGGGACAACCGAAGTCCTCGGTTGATTCGATTGCACTGACCGCATCAGGTGGAGCCTTTCGTAACCGGCCAATTAATGAACTCTCCTCCGTTACTCCCGAAGAAGCACTTTGCCACCCAAACTGGAACATGGGTCCCAAAATTACGGTAGATTCTGCGACCATGGCCAACAAAGGTCTCGAACTGATCGAGGCACAGTGGCTTTTTAATTTACCTCCAGAAAAACTGCATGTGCTAATCCACCCGCCAAGTATTGTTCATGCCATCGTTCGTTTTAAAGACGGTTGTATCTTTTCTCAAATGTCTCCCCCATCCATGACTTTTGCTTTGCAGAATGCTCTCTTGTATCCGGAAAGGCATCCGAGTGTGGATGAAAGCCTGAACTTAACTGACCCCTTAGACCTTACTTTCCACCCTCCAGACCTTCAACGCTATCCCTGTTTAAAACTAGCCATGGATGCGATGTATTCCGGTGGGTCTTCACCACTAGTTTTTAATGCGGTTAATGAAGTGGCAGTTGAAGCATTTCTCTCAAATCGAATTGGCTTTAATGCGATTTCCACCATTATAGATAAAACCTTGAATCTTTTTGATTTCCGTCACGCATGCACCATGGAAGAGCTCTTGCTCCTTGATCAGGAAGCTAGATCCCTCGCGGACAAAGAGATTTCTCAATTTGTATAAATTCAATCGCTCTAACTTTCCCCTATGACAGCTCTTTATGATATTGCTTTTTTATTTGTGGCTCTCTTTGCCCTCGGCTTCACTATTTTCATCCACGAACTGGGTCACTTTCTAGCTGCGAGGAAAAGAGGCCTGATCATTACACGCTTTTCAATTGGATTTGGACCTAAATTATTTGGCTGGACTCGCAACGGTGTGGATTACCGCTTATCAGCAATTCCATTTGGTGGTTATGTCGCACTGCCTCAATTATCCGACATGGGTCGCATTGAGGGCAATGAGCATCGCGAGAAAAGCGAAGAGCTAACCAATCCGGAAAACGCCCACAAGGCTTGGGATGATTACGAGGATGAAGATTCTGAAAATCTACCCAAGGAACCGATTCCCAAAATATCCTATTCCGATAAAATGATTGTTTCGGTCATGGGTGCAGTCTTCAATGTTCTTCTGGCTTTTGCCTTATCTTCTACACTTTGGTTTTTTGGATACGATGTGACCGATGCTCAGCTAACTACAAAAATCGGTTATGTGGCAGAATCGGTAGAAAGATGGAATCCATTAGTGGAAGAAGGCGAAGAGGTTACCTCTCCTGCTAAAAAAGCGGGCCTTATTCCAGGGGATGAGATTTTGGCCGTGGATGGTTCTCCTGTGGATAATTTCATGGACATCCAAAACCGGATCATTACCGGTAAACAGCAGACGGCTCAAGGCCGACGACTTCTAAACCTTACCATTCTTCGAAACGGACAGGAAAGAAAAGTTGAAGTCTACCCAGAGGTATGGGGAAAGGAAGAGATCCGGGTTATTGGAATTGGACCCAAAGAAACTTTTTTTATCGGTGAGTTAACTCCTGGTATGCCTGCAGAGAAAGCTGGCCTACAAGTCGGAGATCAACCCGTTGCCATCAATGGTGAAAAGATCCATTCTTTTGCCCAACTTGTTAGCATGCTCGACCAAGCTGATCTCAACCAGACCTTGGCACTTACCGTTAAAAAAGGAGGTGAACGCGGAACCGAACGCATCTTTAATTTACTGCCGGAGGAAAAAGAAATTTTAGTTTCCGGTATCCCCAGTATACGAAGACTGATTGGATTTCGTCCGAACTTCAAGATTATCACAACTTATCCAAATCCCCTAACCTTAATATACAGTAGAGTGAAGGATATGTATCTAACACTTAGTGGCTTGGTTAGCCCAGCCTCGGATGTGAAACTACGCAATATGAGTGGACCCGTTGGAATCGTCAATCATCTCAGCATGTTTGCTAAAATCGGATTTAAAAAACTACTTTGGTTTGTGGTCTTTATTAACGTAAACTTAGCCATTTTAAATTTACTTCCCATTCCTGTTTTGGATGGGGGGCATATGCTGTTTGCAACCATTGAAAAGTTACGGGGTCAACCTCTACCCCTTGCCTTTTTAGAGAAGGCACAAATCCTCTTTGTCGCTCTTCTTTTCTCGTTTATGCTTTATGTCACTTTCTTTGATGTTCAGCGTATCCTGCCCTTCTAAGTTCTCTTTCCTAGAATGATGGCTTCGGAGCCGCCTTATTGCACTTCCCGGTTTTCATCGATCCGGCGTGACTCCCGTGTAGTAAAAATTGGGAGCCTCGAGATTGGAGGGAAAAACCCAGTTCGAATCCAATCGATGACCACTACGGATACTCTCGATATTCGGGCAACGGTGAGGCAAGCCATTGAGCTAGCCGAAGCTGGATGCGAAGTCGTCCGCATTACAGCCCCTAATCTTCGGGCCGCACAGGCCCTTGGCGACATAGCTGAGAAAGTAAGACTCGCCAAAATCGATATTCCTCTGGTTGCAGATATCCATTTCATGCCAAATGCAGCTATGGAAGCCGCCAAGTGGGTTGAAAAGGTTCGAGTTAACCCCGGCAACTATGCGGATCGTAAAAAATTTCAAACCAGGGAATATTCTGACTCTCAGTATGAAGAGGAACTCCTTCGATTGCATGATGCTTTCACTCCGTTGGTTTTGCGCTGCAAGGAACTTGGCAGGGCCATGAGAATCGGTACAAACCATGGGTCCCTTTCCGACAGAATCATGAACCGTTTCGGCGATTCTCCCCGCGGCATGGCCGAATCGGCCCTAGAATTTTTAAGGATCGCCCGAAGTCATGGGTACCATGAGATGGTTCTTTCCATGAAATCGAGTAACCCAAAAGTTATGATCGAGGCTTATCGCCTGGTAGTCTCTCTTATGCAAAAGGAAGGCATGGACTACCCTCTACATCTTGGGGTAACCGAAGCAGGTGATGGGGAAGATGCCCGTATTAAAAGTGCCATAGGAATTGGATCACTCCTCATGGATGGCCTTGGAGATACTTTGCGAGTATCTCTCACTGAAGACCCCATCGCTGAAATTCCGGTAGCTCGAGACCTTGCCGAACGGGCAGCACGCTGGTGGTCTCAACCCGGCGAGCCATTCGATTCGCCCCCTGAATCCGTAAACCCTTATGAATTTTCCCGAAGGCCTTCGGTGGTTATGTCTTTCTCAAAGAATCAATTGGTAATAGGTGGCAACCATTTGCCTGCTGTTATCGCCAAACCGACCGCTTCCTTGGAGCAAACCGCAGAGATTATTCAGGAAGTTGCCCGTGTACAGACCTCATCAAAAGATTCCCCAGTGGAAGGACTCTTAGTCACGCTGACTGCGGATTCTGAGCTCAATCAACTACATATTCTTTCCACTTCCCTTCTCGGAGCCGTTCCGTTGATTGTAGTGGACGATCTCCGCGAGGACCCTGCATTAAACTTGCCTTCTGCGCATCCCGCTTCTCCCCGTATTTTATGGAACGCATCCAATATTTCACAAGACTCCGCATCCGTTGCCCGCTTTCTCGCCCACTGTGAGCAGGCGGGTCACTCCCCCGGGCTTCCCCTATCCTCCTCGAGGCCCGACCCGGCTCTGATTATTCTTTTACGAGATTCACCCACCCCGCCAGTGATCTCTCTGCGTCCTCAACATGAACAAAACCCAGTCGCAGGATACCGCTTACTTTGTGCCCACCTAGACCAGGAAAACCTACCGCTGCCGGTTTGGATACGAAATTTAGATTCATTTCGTTTATATCCCCAAGCTAACTTCTTTTCCGCCCGCCTTTTGGACTCATCCATCCTCACTGGTTCACTACTATGCGATGGATTGGGCGACCTCATCTCGGTTGAACATACTGGCAGTTTGGACCGTAACCGGGCCCTTGCTTACAATACTCTGCAAGGAGCCCGAGCCCGTATTTCCAAAACTGAATTTATCGCTTGCCCTAGTTGTGGCCGCACTCTTTTTGATCTTCAAACAACCACACACAAAGTAAAAGAAGCGACGGGCCATCTCAAGGGTGTGACGATTGCGGTAATGGGTTGCATCGTCAATGGGCCGGGTGAAATGGCCGACGCTGACTTTGGTTATGTGGGTTCTGGACCCGATAAAATTGACCTTTATGTCGGGAAAAAAAGAGTGAAATCTTCAATTCCTCAGTCAGATGCAGTTGACCGCTTGATTGATCTCATACAAGAACATGGAAAATGGATCAATCCCTAGCCAACCCACTTCCTGATCTTTCATCCGTCCACTCACCTCTTAGTGAACGCATCGAGGCTGGAAGAGTAGCCGTTCTTTCTCAGGTACAGTATTTTAGAAATCACTTTGGCCTCGCTCAAAGCCGTTGGAAAACAGACGGAACCCGAGTCACCGAGGTCGATGAGAACATCTCGTTAGAAATCTTCGCCTCCTTGTCTTCTTCTTTCCCGCTCGATGACTTTTGCTCAGAAGAATCATCCGAAACTTCCGAGACCAGAACACTTTCCGCAGAATTCGCCTGGGTACTCGACCCCGTAGATGGGACCAATAACTATGCCGTAGGTGTCCCTGAATGTGCGATTTCTCTAGGCCTTCTTCAAAAAGGAGTTCCTGTATACGGTTTCATCTACGACTACGGGCGAGACAACCTACTTCAAGGAGGCCCGCTCATTGGTTCTTACGAAGGACAGACCCCCATTCAGGCAACCACCGGATTAGTCAACGAGAAGCTTACTTTTTGTATGCACTTCCCTATTCCAACCTCAGACCTCGATGCCCTACGAGAAGCCCTTGAGGAATGGAGAATTCGATGCCCGGGGTCTGCTGCTATGGGTCTTGCCAATGTAGCCACTGGTCGCCTTGATGGCTGCCTTGAGTTTCGAGCTAAGCCCTGGGACTGTGCCGCTGGATTCGCCATATGTGAAGGAGCCGGAGCCCAGTTCTTCTTTCTCAGGGAACCCGCTTTCCCGATGACATCCTTTAGCACCCAAATGGAAGCCTGCCCCTTCCGGGTCGGGTCCCAGTTATTTCACGAAAATGTGTGCAAGGCTCTTGGTATATCATCACCAGGCTCTTAATTCCACTTGACCGATGCTCCCAGCTTCGGTTTGATAGCAATCTTTTCTCGCGGGCATAGTTTAGGGGTAAAACCCCAGCCTTCCAAGCTGGTGTCGACGGTTCGATTCCGTCTGCCCGCACCAATCCTAAGATTTAAGCTAGTTAAACACCAAGTGAACGGCTTTAGATATCATCTTTTCATGAGAAGATATTCTTTTGTTGCAAGCCTCTTCGGATGGAGTTTCCAATGTGAAGTTTCGGGAACCATATTCTTGATTTAAATAAAGGGCTTCAGGCATACCTTCTTTAGGAAGATTTCTCGTTCTAGGCCGGATGACACCGTGTTTGCATCTTCTTCCCTCGATCTTTTTACGGCTGTCAACTGGTAGGATTTCATTAGCGGAAATCAGGATCTGTTCTGCAAAAGAATCATTCTTACCACCGTTATAGGGCTCGTATAGGTAAACACCATTGGCGTCGTAGTCTTCGTGAAGATTTAAAGATAATGAAACTGAAAAACCTTCAAGTGCACGAAGAATTTGTAAAACCAGCGGGTGGGCTTGATTTTCCCAAACTCGATTCAGGTCGCATCCTCTCTTATCTAACCTAGAATTATTGATCAATCCCCATGGATTCAGACATGGGAAAAGCATTACAGGAATATTCTGAATGAGCGAAATATTTGACTCGGCCCACTTAAGTAAACCCCAACATGATGCGGGTTCATCTCCATGGATGCCCGAAGATATGTACAACCCTTTTCTCGATTGGATGATTGGATGATTACTGAACTTAAAAATTGGAAAATCATCCAGTTGACATAATTGGGTCAGGGTAAGTTCACTTCTTTGGGCTAAGTAACGCCATCGTGCAGAGAGAGCCTTAAAATTATGCAGGGAAGGTTCCTTTTCCATAGGTCATGCTTAAATAAATTCATCGATCTCGCCAACTATTGAAAATGTGTAAGATTGACTGATTAGAAGATCCTGCAGTAAAAATAAAACTGTGCCCCAATTATGTTGTATACTTGCCCTCTTCACTTTTCTGGTTTCGTGTGCGGGCAATGGGGTAACAGTTCAAAAAAGCCAAACCGTAGAGTACTTATCCAGAGCTTACAGCCAATCTAGAAACTGGTTAAATTCAAAGAGAAATACAGATGATAAGGAAGTCGCCCCTCCTCCATCTTCTTATCATATCAGTGAACAAGATGCATTTCAAAAGCGGTCCAATCAAAGGATGTCCCAGAAAGATTATCTAAGGGCGATTGCCAGACTGGAAAAGTCCATTCCTGAATTGGAAAAAGAATTTGGGAAAAACGGCAAAGAAATTGGAGAGACCTACTTCACTCTTGGGTCTTTGTATTTAAATCAGGGAAATCGCCGCCATGCGAAAGATGCATTCCGTAAATCCTTAAAAATTTTATCCTTATGGCTTGGATCGGAGCATCCACGTGTATGGAAATTGAAGGATACAATCAAGCAATTGGATTGACTCCTAACTCGAAGAATCTAGCCGTCATGACAGGCAATTAAGTCTTCTAGATGGAAAGGCGTGGGCGTGTCCAAATCTGCAAGAACTAAATTTGCACGGGAAAAATCATGGTGCATGGCAAATTCGCTGGGAGTAGCAATGCAAAACATGCCCGCATCTTTAGCTGCAGTCGTCCCATGGTATGTGTCTTCTAAAACAATACAAGAACCTGCATTCACCCCTACTTTATTTGCAACAAGCAAATAAATATCAGGAGCTGGCTTATGCTTCTCGGCTGACTCGCCACCACACAGACATGCCAAAGACTGAAGAAATGACCTACCCAGAGCCGCCTCGACGACCTGCGATGCAACCCAACCCACGCATGCAGTAGCAATGGCAATGGGAATACCAGCATCTTGAATTTCCTGGAACAAGCGACGAATTCCAGGACGCAAATTCAGTTTACCAGAACTTAAATCAGAACAGATAAGATCGGCATAGATTGCCGTTTTTCGTTCATATAATTTTTTCTTTGTCTGCTCATATTCATGGTCTGGTAAATCAAGCCAAGAAAAGACTTCTCTTAGCTTGTTTCCTCCCATGGTTTGCAAACGGTCCATGTATTGTTGCTTAGTCCATTTTTGAGTAAGACCCAGTTCACCAAAAAGGGAGTTGTAAGCAAGTCGATGGTAGTCCTCCGTTTCCACGATGGTGCCATCTAGGTCCGAAATAAAAAGGTCCATGGATTTCTTTAAATTGGACAAAGAGACCTAAATTTTTCCAGTCTTTCTTTACGAAGAGAATCCACCATTGCAGAGGGCTCTATCACCTCTTTGATTGAAACCATTTCTTTAGAGACATCTCCAACTTTTTTCTGATAAAAGCCTGCGGCGGCTAAAATAGCTGCCCCCATAGCCGAATGAGGATGGGATGGCACATGAAGTGATTTTTGCAAAATATCTGCTCGGATTTGCAAGCCTATTTCGCTGGTTGCAGCACCTCCAGTTGCATAGATACGCCCCCCTACCTCAGCTCCCAATTGCTCTAATAATTCATAGCTCAAGTACTCTACAAAAGCGATCCCTTCGAGGCAGCCAAGCAAGTAATCTAAGCCACTTTTACAACCACCTTGAAAAAAGGGCTCAAAAGAGGAATGTGTAAATGGTAAACGCTCTCCTTTTCTTACCGAGGGATAGACTAGCGATGAGGGGATCGTATTATGGCTTACCCCTGAAGCAAGTTCATTGAGTTCTTTGCCATGAATACGCAAAATTTCCCCTCCAGCGTTGGATGCCCCTCCAGGCAACCAATATCCGTCTGGGTGACGATGACAGTAAATACGCCCGAGAGGGTCAGGTATCTTTTCTTGGGAAATTCCTTTGATTGCGAGCGTCGTGCCAATGGTTGTGGACCATTCCCCTGGAAAACATGCACCGGATGCATAAAAAGCTGCATTCGAGTCCGTCGCGCCGCTTATTAATTTTACCCCTTTGGGCAGGCCCCAACGGGAAGTATTGTCCTTGGCTAGTTCACCAATAATTTGCCCAGGAGGAGAAACTAAGGGAAGATTAACCTGAGGCAAACATGAAGACCAAGTCCCCGCCTCCAAGTCAAAGCCACTTTTCATGGCGTTAGTAAAATCGGTGGGTAATTCAGTATGCCCAACCAGCCAAGAGTTGATAAAGTCGGTGGCATGTAAAAAAAGAGTGTCTTCTGGAAGATTAAGGTGGTTTTTCATCCACAGAATTTTGGGCAAGGAAAAGGTCGGTGAACAAGAATCCGGAAAAATATCTTTGCAGGCAAAAGCCTCTTCAACGGCCCGCACATCATTGTGAAGCAATGCACGACCTCGGGGATTTCCGGAAGGACCAACTGGAAGAATCGTTCCCGATGTACTATCTACCGCAATAGATTGAACAAAACGGTGCTTCGGTTCCGAAAATAATTCAGTAAGTACAGCATCGAGTAAGCGAATCCATTCTGTGGCATCCTGTTCAGAATGACCTGGAATATTGGATAAATTTATATTCTCTAAAGAACGAGAATGATCTGCGATTATGTGACCCACATCATCGACCAATAAGCAGCGAACGCCTCCAGTTCCTAAGTCTATTCCTAAGAATGCCATAAAGCAGTCAATTCTGAATCAAGAATACCGACAAGGGCAAACGATTTGGTGAATGATCCACTCACAGGTTTCACCTATGTTGATGCATCCTTTCCCTCACTAGCCTGCCAAACCTATGATGTTTTGTTTCATAGTGCCGTTTTAAGAGATCGGAAAAATTAAAATACCTGCTTCACTGCACATCTCAACGGAATCTTGATTCACCAAAATTATCAGTTTCCAGTTAAAAAAAGTCGCTCTCATAACGAGAACAGAAGAAATCGATGAATCTAAAATCTCGCAAACTTGCTTTTGGTGTATTTGTACTTTATATTTATTTGTATGAATGAAGTCATGTTTAAGCTTGGTGATATTGTTTTAGCGAAAGATCATACGACAGGGAAAAAACGATTGGGAGAAATTGTTTTTATTGCAGAAGGGAAAAGAGCTAAATTTAAACTTATTGAACTAAATCCTAAAAACTTATCTCCAAAATTCACTAGAAATTTAACAACTTTAAAGTATTTCAGTGCTTCAGTTGACAGGTGTAAACGACTGAACAACGATACCTTGCGTGTGCCAAAAGTTTTTGAACTAGGAGATGTGATTAGGCAGGAAAGGTCGGACTCCATTAGGTTTGGAATCATCGTTGGATTTCATCATCCAGACGGACTCCAAAGTGACTCATGGGAAAAAGGGTATAACGGAAAAGACATCATTGAATGTGTTGAAATTAGCAGGCGATCAGGATTACCACGCAAAAGAAATCTCACCGGTAAAATTAATAAATTTGAAATTGGCCCCTCTCATGCAAAATTGTGTGAGATTCTTCCCATGGATCAAAATGGCGGTGTCAGAATTAAAAATTTTAATGGCTAATTATTTTAGCACAGCCTAATTTCAGCCCTGAATCCTTTGAGGAATTTATATTTTAGGAAGGAAAACTCG
>Ga0255776_10001358_pt1 | contig 27673 bp, 21 predicted proteins | sample 071ome_19_FD_179974 | JGI IMG/M metagenome (GOLD analysis project Ga0255776, IMG submission 179974) | Coastal salt marsh microbial communities from the Groves Creek Marsh, Skidaway Island, Georgia - 071413AT metaG (version 2) | ecosystem: Environmental > Aquatic > Marine > Intertidal zone >... | reverse complement strand
AAGTAAGTAAAAATCTGCGTGTGATATTGCTGCACTCGTGCCAGCTTCGCCATTTTTTCCGGATCTTCACCGTGATGAGATAAAGGATGAAAAGCTTCTGAAACACCCACATTATTATAGGTTCTCATGCTGACCTCTTTTTCCATCATAAAACTGGCAACATTGGTCAGGTTGATCTGGAAAGATAAGGCAATCAGGTCAAACATGATTTTTAAATGTTCCTCAAAACTTTCCGGAATACCAACTGGCGCCGGAGGAATATCCAGAGCACTTAAATCCTGTGACTGCATCATCTGTACCCGTCGTTCCACTTCACGGACTGAATCAAGATAATTTGCCAGCATGGTCTGATCTTCCGTACCAAGCTTACGTTGCAGGGAACCTGCATCGCTCAGAATCGAATCCAGTATGCTGCCTGTTTCATTCACAATCGCAGTGCGTTCCTGGGCATTGTCGCCCTGACCAAACAACTGGAAAAAAAGTTTGCGTGGATTATTTTCTATCGGCAGTGACTGTTGAGGTGTACGGAAAGACAGAGAATTGCCGAAGGAACAGGAAAGACCAGGCGAACATGGCCCACCTGTTGGCGTGCCCACTTCTATTGAGGGGAAAGTAGTCTCCTGGCCTATGTAACGGGCAGCCAGTTGGTCGGCTGTCACACCTTTAGTTGGGTCACTGACATCAGTCGGCGCTACACAACGCAGCCAGGTGCCGGCGATGATGCCATGTGGATCACTGCTTTCTGCCGGTCTGTTGCGTAAACCTGAGACCACTGTCATTTTGTCTTTGAACTTTGCTGCCGGTGCAAGGATTTCAGATACTTCAAAATCACTGCCAGTACCTGTTGGTGTCCAACGATCCATGACTGCACCATGTGGAAAGAAAATATAGCCCATGCGTGCCTGAGGATTGGCGGCTGTTTGGGCCAAAGCAGTGCCTGCCGGGATCATGGCATCCAGCAAAGGCAGGGCGACACTTGTACCAAGCCCCCGCAGTACTGTTCTTCTTGATAGGTGTTTCTTACTGATAAACATAAGCTTTACCTCTTTACCGACATCTCAGTCAGTGAGTAATTTGTCTGGCAGCCAGACTCACAGTCGCAGATTCTGATACTTTTTTCATCTGAAAAGCTCTGCTGTTAACAATATTCATTACCACGGAAGAAAAACGATATTGATCCTCTGCAGCCTGCCTGACAATGGCTCTGACCAGTGGCATATCTTCCGCTTCAACGGTCCGTCCAAGTGCATAGGTCAGTAATTTTTCCGTAAAAGCCCTGGCAAACATATCCGGCTCTGAAAGCAGTGCCTGACGCAAGTCATCGGGGCCATTAATGACTTCACCACTTGGCAGGACACCGGAGGCATCCATCGGCGTGCCGGTAAAGCGATCAATATCACGCCAGCGTCCTACCGCATCAAAATTATCCAGTGCGAAACCCAAGGGATCCATCACCGCATGGCAGGAATTACAGCTGGGATTCTGGCGATGTAATTCCAGACGTTCACGCACCGTTGTTGCTGGTTGCCCGGCTTCATTCTCTGCCAGATCTTCAACGTTTGGTGGTGGTACCGGTGGTGGCGAACCCATCAAGGCTTCCAGTATCCAGGCACCACGCAAAACCGGACTGGTGCGGTTCGGGTAAGCCGTTGACATCAAAACTCCGCCCTTGCCCAGCAAACCATAGCGACTGGAATCTGGCAGTGCTACACGCCTGAAGCGGTTACCCCTGACATCATTAATCCCGTAGTGCAGGGCCAGGCGTTCATTCAGATAAGTATAATCAGCGTCCAGCAGCGCCAGAATACTGGCATCTTCCCGGAATACACTGTCGACAAACAGCTCAATCTCTCTAATAAAGTCATTGCGCAAATCACCGGCGCCGGAAGCATAAGGAAAGATATTTCGATCAGGGCTGATTTCATCCAGCTTGGCGAGTTCCAGCCATTGGTAAGCAAAATTTGACGCTAAAGAAGCCGATTTGGGATCCGCCAGCATACGCCTGACTTGGGACTCCAGAATTTCCGGGGCACTGAGCTGTTCGTTCATAGCCAGTTCCAGCAATTCTTCATCCGGCAAACTGCTCCAAAGGAAAAATGCCAGACGTGATGCCAGATCAAGATCACTTAAACGATAGATTGTTCCCGGCGCCAAATCCGGCGGGGCAATTTCTGCACGGTAAAGAAAATTCGGGCTGGCCAGTACTCGGGTCAGTGCCAGACGAATACCTTCTTCAAATCCACCTGCGGCATAACCGGCATCATAAAATTCAAACAGTGGCTGCCTGTCTTCATCTGTCAAAGGACGGCGAAAGGCCCGCAGACCAAAATAGTTAATAATCTCTTCAGCACAAGATTGTTCTTCGGAGCTGTCCTGCGGATAACAGCGGAAAATTCTTTCCCGGCTTGGCGTCTGACTTAAGCCTGTGGGATTAAAAGGTCCGCGGATTTCAATTGCGGCAATAGACAAAATACGATCCTGTACCGTACCCGGAATGAAAGGCTGTAATCTGTCATCCGATTCGGCAAAACTGCGCCTGACAAAAGTAACACCAAGCTTATGGGGACCCGCAGTAGTAGTAAAACGAATATCTTTGGTGCGCGAGTTTATTTCTTCCATGGGGGCAGCCTGCTCCAGATCTAGTGCTCTGAGATCTTCCTCCCCACCAATGTCTACTTCGTAAACTTTCTCGCCATCTACAGTCACGATCATGGTATTTTCAAATTCGATGTTATACATCCACAGGGAAAGGTCAAAATCAGCTACGCTGACAGCGTATTCACCATCTGCCGGAAACCAATGATCAACCAGCATCCCCCCCCGGGTGCCCAGCGGCAGGCCTTCGATATGAAACTGCTGGTATCCCCCACCCAGAGCCCGGGTCGGCAGTGGCTCACTTGCACGGTAACTTGCGCTGCTCAGGGATGGCGTTTTATCGCCAACGGCCTGCTCAACGATTGACCTGGCTGCTGAGATATACTGATCAATAAAGGCCGGAGACACCTGCAAGGCACCGGCAATATTATCGAATCCATCGCTGGTATCATCTTCAGGCAGAATATTATCGGCTTCAATATCCAGCTCGAATAAATCACGAATAGCATTCGCATATTCCTTGCGATTTAATCGATGAATCACAACCTGATGAATATCCGTGCGCTGCTCGGCCGCTTCATCCAGGTAGGATTCCAGCCAGGATACAAATTCATTTGCTCTTTCTGCGGAAGGTTTTGGTTGCCCGGGTGGCGGCATCATGCGGCTGCGTAATTTCCGCACGGCGGTTTCCCAGACTTCCGCATATTCCGGTACTTCATCGATATACATGCCGGTAAAATCCAGACCACCGGAATAGTCATTAAAGTTATGGCAATCCGTACAATACTCTTCTAAAAAGTCCCACTGTTCGGATTGCTCAAGCGCAGCAAAGTCAGGATTATGCTCTGCCGCCATGCTGGCAGAAGGAAAAATTCCCGCCATGCACCCACCCATACCGAAAAGCACAGAGACGGCATGGTTTAAGAATTTAGCTTTGTTAGCGCTTTTAATCATTTATGTTTTTATATGCTTTTTTGCGTTCATCCTGAATATTTTGTAACTATCTATTTTTTATGGTTTTTATTTATCACAGAGTATATTTTATCAGGCATCAGGTGCATAGTGTGCCAGTACACTCTGATGTGCCAGCAACACGAAAAGATCAGAATCTCCCCAACGATCATCAAAATCAGCGGTTGGTCTGGCTTCCAGGGTGTCCTGAGCGCTTTGCGCTGCCATGAACAGGCTGCGTATTCTTTCAAATATAGTCTCATACATATCTCGCATGGCACTCAATTCAGCCATGGTCATAACAGAACCATTAGCAGGCACTATTAATGTATTCCGATTACCGACATTAAGCAGTCGTTCCAAGCCATCAACCAGGCCCCCAATCCAGCCTCCGGTCCACCAGTCCAACAATGGATAGCCCTCATTAGACACCACCCCGCCGGCATGCAGAATATTCTCTTCAGGAAAGTACACATACATATCGCCATCCGTGTGTGCCTGCACCATGTGCCCATACTGGACATTGCTGCCACTGTGATCAATGTCGCCATAATGGAAGAAAGTCTCATTGGGTTGTGCTGCCAACGGCAAGGGCTCAAATGCTAAGTCTTCCCATGGCCTTTCAACTTCAACACTCAGCCACTGCCGGGTATTTTCATGCGCAAAAATCCGGGTCCCGGCATTCCCAAGCACGAAATTCAGGCCTGTCTGCTCTCGATGCCAATGTGTGTTCATCAAGGTTGTTATCTTTCCAGAGCCCATTGCTTGCCGGATTCCTTCAAGTAATCTTTCAGCATTGGCTTCGAGTCCACCATCAACAATCAATAAATCACCATTTGCAGCCTTTTTGACAAGTACGTTGCTGCCAGCTCCGCTAAACAGTGATAAGGAGTCTCCCAAAGCAGTAACTTGCAGGTCATTAGCTGCAGAATAAGCAGTTGGTGCAGTCCCCCAAACAACTAGCGGACTGGCCTTGATGATAGATTGCAGTAGTAATCGTCGATTCATATTTCGCTGGAAGTTAAAGCCTGGTAAATGGCATTGACTATTCTTCCATCTCCAGCATACCGTTATCAACGCCATTGTAAGAGGTAGTGCTTAACCACTGGTAGCTGGCATCAAATAACTGCTCTGCATCTTTTTCCCACATGGCATTATGGGAAGCACAGGGCATTTCTATATAGACTTTTTTATCCGACCCCAGATCTGCATAAAATTCTCGTACCCGTTCCGGAACTACCTGGGCATCATGCGTACCAGCAACCATTAGAATGGGCGTCCTTGTTTCGGCCACCACGGCTGATGTCCAGCCAAAAGTCGGTGTTCTGGGTGCCCTTCTCACACCACTGCCCCAGGTAGAACCGACCGGATCAGATGCCAGCATGGCACCCCAGACAGCATCACTGACAGCAGGATCATACTGATCACTGCAGCCTACCTGCCTGTTCCAGTTATTCACAAAGTCATCATGCGATTGCTTGGTAAAAGCAGCACCGGCTATTTGTGCCTGTGCTTCGGTTGCCGGTAAATCCCTTCTGTAGGCAGGAGCCAATAACACAATGTTGCCGACTTTTTCCGGGTGAAGCGCAGCATACCCTGCTGACCTCGGACCTCCCTGCGACCAGCCCACCAGATGTACACTTTCGACACCCCTTAATTCACGCAAATAATCCACGACAGCATCAATATCATGCCAGTCTGAGGTCATCGTTGTCGCAGCAAAGGGATAGCTGGAATTACAACTGTCACCAAATAATTCTTCCTGCTGCCGGGCAGAAAGGTTACAGCGATCATTCATGAGCAGGGGTCGGGTAGAACGACCATACCCGGTTGTATCCATGGAAAAAACATCCATGCCTAATGCGGCCAGATAGGCCATCCAGCTATGCCCGGCATAAGGCACGTCAAAACCGACTTCAGCAGGTGTTCCAGCACCATGAATAAAGAGTACAACCTTTCCATCGAGAGAATCAGGCATGGCAGCCAGCACTCTTTCACGGACATATAACTGGGCAATAGAACCACTCATGGAAGGTGCCGTAGAAACCACAGGCACATAATGGTCAATCGATAAAATCCCGCCTGACTTATTTTCCTCAGCACTAACAGAATTTTCAGGAATATTGGCCTGATCCTGCATGCATCCATTTAAAGCCAGAATAAAAATCCAGAGGGACAGGAAGTGTATTGTTTTTCTTATCATTATTTTCTCCTGCTTCAGACAAATAAAGCTTAAGCCGAGGTTTAAGTATGACACGCCGTCATTATGAGTGAATAGCTTATTTAAAAGTCAAAGCTTGGGCCAGAGCACAGTACTGACAGCTTCAGCTTGCGGAAAAACCGTAAGAGGCACGCCATCCTGCCACTGTATAACCAGAATACCGGCATCGACACGTTTGCCGGTTGTATCAAACCGCAGAACATCCCCTGGAAAATAATTCACCGCTCCATCAGTCAGCGTCATGCTTCTCAGGGTATCAGCAATGATTGTGCTGTCTCTGCTGGCACTTTGCTCTAGCGCCTCTTTAAGTAACCAGACATGTCCGTAAGTGCTTAAAGGATGCTGTGTCATCCAGGGCTCACCGGAAAGGCTTTTGAATCTCTCTATGACTTCGTCCTGCCCCACTGTTGACCAGTTCGCCACAATTGACATCACGCCTTCCAGCAGAAAATCTGGCATATTGGCACTCAGGTCAGGATCGCCCATTGCTGCGCCATTTGAAATTGTCGGAATCAGTCCGCGACCCAGACCGAACTCGTACATTTTTTCCAGCAGAATTTTAGTGTCGGAAAGTGCTGTCGGCAGTAAGAGAAGCAGATCGGGACGCTCTGCGCGCACATGCTGAATCAGAGAGGTTGCATTCGACAAAGGCGGCGTGAAAACTTCATTGATAATTAATTCCAGTCCGTATTGCTGCAAAATATCTGTTTCAAAAAAAGGTTTCACAAAGGCTTCTGATGCTGCGGTATTGTCCATGATAATGCCAATGGTTTGCGGTCTTTGCCCGGAAGCACTTTCCGCCATATCCATTAATATGGGCAAGGCACCACTCGACTGCACCGCACCGGAAGCTGAGGTCTGAAACACATAACTGAAACCACGGGAAGTAATCAGGTCTGAATAGGACAACGTCAATATCGGCACTTCCGCACGCTCAGTGACTTCAGTGACGGCCAGGGTAAATGAACTCAGATAGGCGCCCACAGCGCCAATTAAGTCAGGCTCTTCTGCAACCATGCGTTGCGCTGCATTCTTGGCCCTCTCAACATTATCGCCGGCGTCATAGACCACCAGTTCCAGTGGCGCACCACCGAGTGACGCAATACCACCTTGCCCATTTATTTCTGCAACCGCCTGCTCAGCAGCTATGCGCATGATCTGCCCCGGACGCGCCCAGGGACCGGACAGAGGGGCAATCAACCCTATTTTTACAGGCTGCACTTCTACCTGTGCAAAAGTTTTAGATGGCAATAAAACAACAAGCAGCAGGCCTACTGCGTAAAAACTGGAACTTAAAAAATGCAAATGTTTGTGCATCAGCCTGATGAATCTTTTTATTCCTGGTTTTTTTATTTTTAGTTGAAACATCTTACTACATACCCAGATAGGCTTGTCGGATACGTTCATCGTCCTGTAACACAGCCTGATCACCGCTTAATATAATTTCACCCGCTTCCAGCACATAGGCTCTGCTGGCAAAATGCAAGGCTTCGGCTACACGTTGCTCTACCAGAACCAGACTGATGTCAGAGCTTCTGTGAATCTCGATCAATCGGTCAAATATCTCATCGGCAATCGCTGGTGACAAACCCATTGACGGTTCATCCAATAACAAAATTTTAGGGTTGGCCGCCAACCCCCTGCTGATAGCCAGCATCTGCTGCTGCCCACCCGAAAGCGTACCGGCCAACTGGGCTTGTCTTTCTGCCAGAACGGGAAACCAGGTGTAAATTTTTTCCAGTGTTGCATCCCAATGCAATTGCCCTTGTCGGGTGTACGCACCCATTTCCAGATTTTCCAGCACCGTCATGCTCGAGAAAACCTGTCGCCCTTCCGGCACATGTGCTATCCCCAGATGGGCACGTTTAGCCGCAGGAACAGTTAATAAATTTGTATCCAGGAATTCAATACTTCCCTGAGAAGGTGTCACAATCCCGGAAATGGTTTTAAACAGCGTCGACTTGCCGGCACCATTGGGGCCGACTATCGCGACAAATTCACCGCTTTTAACGTCGACATCAATAGCATGTAGCACATCAACGCCACCATACCCGGCATGCACTTTAGTTAGCTTCAGCATTACCTTCCAACCACTTCTTGCCAAGATAGGCTTCTATGACTTTTGTATCTTTGATAATTTCATCAGGGCTGCCTTCTGCCAGAAGCGCGCCATGATCCAGCACAATAAATCGGTCAACCAGTTCCACCATGGTTCTCATGCTGTGTTCAATAATAACAATGGTAATACCCAGGGCCGTGACTTTTCTCAGAACGCGAACCAGATCTTCCATCGCTTTTGAATCCAGCCCCGCAAGAATTTCATCAACCAGTATCAAGGCCGGTTTCGACGCCAGTGCACGAGCCAGTTCCATCAAACGCAACTCACGGTTGGTCAGATTGGCCGCTGGAGAATAAGCCAGGTCCTGCAAACCGACCAACATCAATGCTGCAGAGGCCAGCTCACTGGCTTCGTGATTATTTTTACTGCGCACATAGGCACCAACAATTACATTATCGAAAACTGACAGCCTGGTAAAAGGTTTGGGAACCTGAAAAGTTCTTGCCACACCTAAATGACAGATTTTATTTGGCGGCAAACCGGCCAGCGATTTACCTGAAAAAACAATGGCGCCAGAATCCATTTTCTGAAAGCCGTTCAATAAATTAAACAGTGTGGTTTTACCCGCACCATTTGGACCAATCACGCCCAGTAACTCACCCTGTTTGACCGTAAACGATAAATCCCGGGTTGCTTTTAAACCACCGAAAGCTTTGGACAGATTATTAACTTCGAGTACATTTTTTTCTTGTTGCCGGTCATTGCTTACTGCCAGAACAGTTTCATCAATCTCAGTATTCAGCTGGCTTGATGTTGTGCCAAGCACACTGGCCTGTCTTGGTCTGAACCAGGCCTGTAGTTTCCACAGCAACCCTTCCGGCGCAGCGAGAATGACAACAACGATTGCCAAGCCATAAATCACCCCCTGTATGCCGGGAATTTCTGCAGCGTACTGGGCATAAAGAATTTCACTTAATGGCACCAGGATAAATGCCCCAATAATCGGCCCCCATAAGGTACCAACACCACCAAACATGGCGATCACCAGAGCCTGTGCCGAAACCAGCATGCCAAATACGGCCAGTGGCGTCACAACCAGTAAGACCACGGCATAAAAACCGCCTGCAGTTCCAGCCAGCACGCCACTCAGCATAATCGCCAGTGCTTTCCAGTATTGTGTATTAATCCCGGAAGCTTCGGCCGCTTCTTCATCCTGCTTCAATGCCAGCAAGGACATGCCAAAACGTGACCGGGACAAATAGGCTGTTACCAGCATGGCAACAACCATTAAAAATAGTGCAATGAAGACATAGATATGCTGATTTTCAAATTGCATATAAAGTGAAGGAGCTTCTCTTTGCATCGGCAGCGCCAGTTCCTGAAAGCCCAGCCACTCAAAGATATACAGCAGAGCCAGTGGGTAAGCCAGCATGGCAAGGGCAAAATAATGCCCGCGTAAACGGAAAGTTGGAATACCAACCATTAGTGCCGCAAGCCCACCCAAAATACCGGCTAGAGGCACACTGATCCAGGGGCTGATAACCCAGCTATTCAGCAGGATGGCAACCAGATAAGCACCCAAACCAAAGAAAGCGGCATGACCAAAAGAAATAAGTCCGCTATAGCCACTGAACAGATTCCAGGACAAACCCATCACCGACCAGATCGGCAGAATCGTCAGTAATAAGAGGTAATAACTGTTCTGGATGAACAACGCCAGAATGCCATAGAGTAAACCGAATAACGCAATAGCAATAATGTCGCGCTTAAGATGCATCAGGCTACTCTTTCACGCCTGCCGAAAAAGCCGTTCGGTCTGAATAAAATGATAATTAGAAAGCAAACAAAGATGACCGTGTTTTGTAACTGGTTGGGCAAAATGGAGGCCGATACCTGCTGCAGTACACCGATACTCAATCCCCCCAGAAAGGCACCGCGGATACTACCCAACCCGCCCAGCACGACACCGGCATACATGATGATCACATATTCGGTACCAATATAAGGCTGGAATGGTGCATACGCTGCCAGTAAACCACCGCCTATTGCCGTAATGCCGACGCCAAAACCAAAGGCAATACGATGCGCGCGCTCAACATCAATACCCATATAAATGGCAGCATCCGGATTATCAGCCGCTGCACGCAGGGACTTACCCAGGCGGGATTTACCAATCACATAGCCAAAGGCCAGCACCACGGCAATTGCCAGCACCGCTGCCAGACTCTGTGCCTGGTTGACAAACACACTGATGCCTTCAGGTGAGCCAATTTCCCAGGCCGTATAGGAAAGACTGGTGGAAACCGAGACCGGTGTTGAACCGAACAAATACAAGCCCCCATTTTGCAGGACCAGGGCAATACCCAGGGTTAACACCAGCTGCGCATAATGCCCGCCGGCTTCCAGTTGATTGGCCCGCTGTCCGCTTACCTTGTTCAGCAGCAGTCTGTGCAAAACATCACCCAGCAGGTAAATCACCGGACCGGCAAACAGAGCGATAAAGAAAGGCAGGTAGATACCACTTACCGCAAACTGCGCCAGAATAAATGTCGTACAGAAATAGGTGAAATACATGCCAAGCATCATAAATTCACCCTGGGCAAAATTTATCACACGCATGACACCGAAAATGATCGTTAAGCCGACACACATCAGGCCATAAGTGGAGCCTGTTAACAGTCCGGCAACGAGAGATTGGAGCAGGTTTTCAATTTCTTGTGCAATGTCCATAAAGCCTGTTTTTCGTTGTTATTATCCTAAGCTCTGTGTTGCATATCAGGCATCCAGTCTGACGATGATCCCCTCCATATCCTGAGCTGGCGCCTTATAGATTTCCATGACCTGGGGGTCATGTCCTGGAATGATTCTGGTTTGATCATCCACCAGTGTTCGAATTTTTTCCCAGCCGTCTATCATTTCGGCAATATCCACCACAATAGGAAAAGGCCGGCCTTCATTCATATTGGCCGCATAGTGACTGGCATCCGAAGCCAGTACCAGCCAGCCGGATTCGGTCCAGATACGGACTACCTGCAAGCCTTTGGTGTGACCGCCAACATGGTGCAGGGACAAGCCTGGTTCCAGTTCAGCATCACCATCATAAAACTTTACTCTGCCCGCATAGACATTGCGCACCATGCCGACAACTTCATCCAGCTCAAAGGCATGCGAGAAGAATGGATTACCCATATAACGACCTGTCGCGTAGGCCATTTCACTATCCTGCAGATGAAAACGGGCTTTGGGAAATAAATCAAAATTGCCCACATGATCATAATGCAGGTGAGTAATGATGACATCTTCGACTGTGGCCGCATCCACTCCCAGCAACTGCATGCCTTCAACCGGCGAGCGTAAAAACTGCCGCTTGCGTCGATCTGCAGCTTCAGCATTAAAGCCGGTATCAATCACCCAGGTTTTTTCGGCGTTTTTTGCTACCCAGACAAAATAATCCATCGGCATTCCAGCATCATGCGGATCACCACCTAAAAAGTTTTCTCCCGAACGACGTTCAACTGTCGCATAACGAATCGCGTAAACTTCATAGGCCTGTCGTTTTGTCATCATTAACTCTCTTTATATTTCCTTTATCCGGGTTTATTCAGACTGCGACTCAAGGTACCTATAAACTTCCGTATTATCCGCCTTAAAACCAAGCTCTGCTTCCGCTTTATCCCACATTGTACTGACCATTTTCAGCAGCTCTGTCGATGTGCCTTCAGATTCAGCAAGCTCTCGTGCCAGACGCAGATCTTTTGCCATCAGACCAATAAAGAAACCTGAATTAAAAGTACGTGGCAAAATAAAGGCCGGAAATTTGTGTTCCGTACTGTTACTGCGACCTGTCGAAGCATTCAGAATATCCACCATGGTTTCAGGATCTAGCCCGAACTTGCTGCCCAAAATTACCGCTTCCGAGGCAATTGCCAGAGAAGCTGCCGACAGATAATTATTCATGGCTTTCATGGCATGGCCACTGGCAGGGCCACCAGTTTTAAACGGCTTACCCATGACTTCCAGTAGCGGCAGACATTGCTCAACAACATCTTTATCGCCACCAGCCATAATAGCCAAAGCACCTTCTGCCGCTTTGTAAACACCACCGGAAACCGGCGCATCTACCAATGGGAAGCCCAATGCTTCAAGTTCTTCTGCCAGTTTGCGGGTACCAACCGGAGAACATGAACTCATGTCGATCAGGATGGCCCCTTCACGTAACCCACTGACAACGCCACCTTCTTCCATCAGTACTTTTCTGACAGCATTGCCTTCCGGCAGCATGGTAATGACAACATCACTTTTGCCTGCCAGTGCTTTCAAATCTGTTGCAGATTCTGCACCAGTTTCCTGACAGAACTTCTCAACTGCTTCAGTATTTAAATCTGCAACAATCAGTTTATAACCAGCACCCACCAGGCATTTAGCCATGGGAAAACCCATGTTTCCCAGACCGATAAAACCGACTGTAGCTGGCGGCAAAATCTTATTTGTCATAGTCTTCCAGCACCTTGGTTGCTTCACGGAAACTGTCCACAGCCGCAGGCACACCGCAATAAATTGCAGTCTGAATGAAAACGGCTGCGATCTCTTCATTGGTTAAGCCATTGTTTCTGGCTCCACGTGTATGCACTGCAACTTCATGACTACGACCTAACGCAGTCAACATGCCCAGATTTAAAATGCTGCGTTCTCTGCGGCTGAGCACATCACTGCCCCAACCATAGCCCCAGCAATATTCATGTAATAATTCCTGCATGGGCTGATTAAATTCGTTAGCTTTTTCCAAAGATACGTTGACGTGTTTTTCGCCAAGTACTTCGCGTCTAATTTTTAAGCCTATTTCTTTAAGTGCTTGTCTGGAATCGTCTGACATAGGTATATCTCCTGTATTAAAACTGGATTCAGAGTTAGGTCAAATTGAAAGGATAAAACCTGATACTGAAAATCAATTTATGTTATAAAGCCAAGCCTGAAATTTGCCTGACTAAAGTTTGCAACATTATTATTTTTTGGGTGGGCGTAAGAATACAACAAATGGAGACACTCTGACCATGGCTGAGACACCTTTTCATTTAAAAAATAAAACTGTCATCGTGACCGGAGGCGCTTCAGGTATTGGTGCGGCAATTACCGAATTATTTGCCGCTTCGGGAGCCAGGGTTATCGTTGGCGATATAAATACTGATACCGCACAAAAGCAACATGCCGACTCAGCCTCTGCAGATAACATTGAAATTCATTATTGTGATATTTCCGATCCCGACAGTGTAAACTACTTCGTCGAAACCGCATGCAAGGACAAAAAAATTGATGTGCTGGTGAATAATGCCGGTGCAGGTTTTGTCGGCACAATTTCAGGAACATCCCCGGAAGATTTTGACCGTCTTTACCAGATCAATGTTAAAGGCACCTACAACATGACCAGAGCAATTATTCCTCAATTTCTGGAACGTCAGGAAGGAGTCATTGTGAATATGGCCAGCATTTGTGGCCTGGTTGGTGTGCCCGATCGCTTCGCTTACTGCATGAGCAAATTTGCCATCGTCGGCATGACCAAGAGTATGGCCATGGATCATGCCAAGGATAATATCCGTATTAACTGTATCTGCCCCGGACGCATTGCAACGCCTTTTATGGTTGACCGTATCAATGAATACCCGGACCCCGAAGCAATCCGTGCTGACATGGATGCCAGTCAACCCCTAGGTCGCATGGGCAGCCCTGAAGAAGTCGCAACAGTTGCACTCTACCTGGCATCAGATGCTTCTTCATTTGTTACCGGCGCCTGCGAAAGTGTTGATGGCGGCTGGTTTGCAGGCTAGTTCATGCTGACGAAAAAAATTGCAGAAGCGATTGCAGCGCAAACAGCTCAACAACTGCCAAAAGCGGTAATTGAAAAACTTAAGTATTGTTTTATGGAAGCCTTGACCTGCATGTTTGAAGGTAAAGGCCTGCCTCACTGCCGTAACACAATCGCTGCCTTTAATGCCCACCAGCGAACCGATGATCTGGCTTTTATCTATGGCGTGCTTGCCCATAGTCTGGTGCGTGAAGACATGCACACTGGTTCCGTCAGTCATCTTGGTGTTGTTATTTTTCCCGCCTTGATGGCCATGGCTCAACAGCAGCCAATCAATGGCAGTGATTTTTTACTTGCTGCTGCCTGTGGTTATGAAACCGGCAGCAAAATCGGCAAAAAAGTCATGGTCGGCAACATTCCCCGTAACCATCGTCCAACAGGCATCACCGGCCCTATTGCAGCAACCGCAGCCTTGAGCAAAGTAACAGATATCAGCTTGCCTGAGGCCACAACTGCACTTGGCATTGCTGTAAACACCTGCGCTGGCTTTAATGAATGGGCAGAATTCGGTGCCGATGATATGTATATGCATGTCGGTTTTGCTGCACGAAATGCCATTACTGCAATTGCACTGGCAAAATCCGGTATACAGGCATCGGAAACAGCCCTGGAAGGGAAGGCAGGTCTATTTGCTGCGCTTTCTTTGCCCCTGGAAACCGACAGTATTAATTTATTTGAAAATAATACTTACGAAGTCATGCAGGTTTTTTTCAAGCCATCACCATCATGCAACTACACACAAACGCCAAACCAGGCTGCACTCAGTTTAATTGACAATGAAAAATTTGATGTAAAAGACATCAATGCCATAAAAGTTTATTGCACAGAGGCGGCAATCGCCTACCCTGGCTGCAATGGCATGGGGCCATTTTCCACCAACCTGCAAGCAAAAATGAGCATTGCCTACAGCGTGGCAAGTACCCTGTATTACGCAAAAATTGCAGAAGCGAATTATCATATGCCTGCCAATGAGAATGTCACCGCACTGGCTGCAAAAGTGGCGCTCATCCCTGATGAAAAATACACGGCAGCTTACCCTGCGCGGCAAGGCTCACGCGTCGAACTGCACTTCAAAAATGCTCAGCATATAGCCGCAGAACTGGACGATCTTATTCCCGCCTCGCTGGAACTGGTGACAGATCGTTTTATAAAAGCGACTACAGAATGCCTGGGTGAAACTGATGCCAGAAAATTACAGCAGGAAGTTAGCAATCTGGAAAATGCAGAAGACATGCTGGCCATCATAAAACTTATCAACAAAGGAATTTTTTCATAAGCTCTTCCCCAGCAAGCTATTCACTTTAAAGTTACTGTACCGCCTGTTTAAAAATTTTAATATTTTCTTCATCTAACGTTAATCAAATAGACATATTTAATTTTTACTATAGTCAGCCATTGTAGATAGCTCATGGCTAAATATGAGTAAGAAAGTACGATGCAATGCAATATGGATATCTGATGTTCACCTGGGAACAAAAGATTGCAAGGCCGCCCTTCTCTGTTCATTTCTCAAACATTACCAGACTGACAACCTCTTTTTAGTTGGCGACATCATTGATGGTTGGCGAATTTCGACCAGCAAATGGTATTGGCCATCTGAACACAATCAGGTTGTCCGGCAGGTACTGCGCAAATCCGAGAAAGAAAATACCAAAGTTTATTATGTGACCGGCAACCATGATGAGTTTCTGCGTGACTACATTTCCGAACATAGTTTCATTATGGGCAACATAGAAGTTGTTGATGAGGCTTTTTATGAAACTGCTAAAGGCGAAAAGGTCTGGATAGTCCATGGTGATGATTATGACGGCGTGACCAGACATCACCGCTGGGTGGCTATAGCCGGAGATATTGGCTACAACTTTTTATTAAGAGCAGCCAAAACTATTTATATTTCAAGATGTTACATTGATATCAGTTTAATATCTCCATGTTTTGATTTTTTTTCCGTCAGAATCTTTTTTATAGAAATTTTTAATATGGTAGTTCAAAAACATACAAAGCATTACCTGTATTAGGGTAATGAATTCTTTGCGTCAATATGGACGGAACCGTTCGTGGACTGCCACCACCGAGACCGGTTGGCACAGCAATATACTGCTTGCCTTCCACACTAAAACTTATTGGATGACCCTGCACGGATGTCCCAAGTCGTGTTTGCCAGAGCGTTTCCCCCGTCTCAACATCCAGAGCGCGAAAAACTCTGTCCAGATCTCCAATAAATGCCAACTTACCGGCCGTTGTTAACACACCGGTCAAAAATGAAGCAGGTTGTTCATACGACCAGAGTTCTTCCATGGTGTTCACATTATAGGCAGCAACTTTACCAACATTACCATTACTGCCAGGCATTTCTGACCAGCGGCGGTTAGCATTTGTACCCCCACCACCAGCAATATACTGAGTTTCTCTCCCTCTTATTTCTACACAGCTTTGACTGAGAGGTAGCACGAGGCTTTCCGTCTCCGGATGATAACTCATCGGGTGCCAGTTCTTGCCGCCGGCTGTCGACGGACAAGCCTGCATCCACTCACCTACCCTTTGCTCAACAATATCATTACGGTACTGTGGTCTGCCTGTCTCCGGATTAAAACTTTCAAAGACATTTTGGAACAATGTTTCCTGATGACCAATGTAAGCACCATTTTCCCTGTTTAATTTCCACAGAATGCCATGCTTCCCTGCCGAGAAAACCAGTTTTTCACCGTCAAGATCGATCAGTACACGTTCATAGACTTCATCCAGATCAAACGTTTCACCAGGTACATGCTGGTAATACCAGACTAATTCTCCGGTATCTGCATTCAGCGCCAAGGTGGAATTTGAATAAAGCGCATCATCATAAACACTCATGTCACGGCTTGCTGCCACCCAGGGTTTTGCCTGTGAAACACCGATATAAACCAGATTCAACTCTGCATCAAAACTCGGTGTAATCCAGGTATCTGTGCCAGCCCGGAATAAATCATCGACCCCACCCCAGGTATCCCCACCGGGTTCACCCGCCTTAGCAACTGTGCTGAAACGCCAGAGCAGAGATCCATCGTCAGCATCATAGGCACTGATAAAACATTTCTGTTCATCAAAAGTTGTACAACCTGACAGACCGGTAAAAATCTTGCCATTGCCAACAATAGGACCGCTGGTATTGGTAAAGCCATCCGCGATCGTTGTACGCCACGACTCTTCTCCATTAGCCGCATTCACAGCAACGATTTCACCTTCGGGGGTGTTAACAATTAGGTTGTTTTTATAGATGGCCATCCCTCTCATGGTGCCTGCCCTGCCACCCAAACTTTGTTCCCAGATAAGCTCTCCCGTATCCGCTCTTAAAGCCTGAATTTTGTTGCCGGGGTTAAAGAGATAGAGAATACCATCATGAACCAGTGGTGAAGTCTGGTTTGAAGCAATATCACTCATGGACCATATCCAGGCCAGACGCAGATCCTCGACATTGTCCTGGTTTATCTGGTCAAGCGGACTGTAACTCCAGGCTTCATGATTGCCGCGAATCATTAACCAGTCTGCAGGGTCAGGATTTCTTAGTTCATCATCACTGACAAGCTGATAATCAGGTACTTGTCCGACGACTGTTACCCCGGTAGGCCCTGATTGTTCATATTGAGCGGTACTCCCGGGCTGATTTCTTCTGGTAACACTGCCTATGCTGATGTCTGAATCAGCCAGCAACGGCGTGTCTCCTGCAACAGCCCCATTAGCTGAAAGAATAAAGGCGATAATGGCTAGATAGGTTTCATCAGATAACCCCCCTGCATTAGTCGGCGGCATAGAGGTTTTAATTGAATCAAATAATTCAGTTGTGGAAATATTTCCCCAAACACCCAAAAAGGCCAGATCCTTTAATGCCGGAACAGGCCCACCTCCACTCAGGTCTGCCTGATGACAGGCATTGGAACAATTCTGCTGATATGCCTGCAAACCGAGTGCAAGCTGATTTTCGGTAAAGACAGTAATAACTTCAGTGTCGGGATCACTAATCTGTGCCATTAAGCTACTGCTGACCAGAATCCCTACTCCCAACAAAGTTTGTCTTATCATAAGTTTCCCTGTATGCATTATTTGCTTTTATTTATTAGTCCATCGGTTTGATAACTTAACATTCAGCCCGCTATAAAACTGAGGATTAGTTTTTAATTTGTCGTTGCTTTACTGGGGCTTTTCATTTTTAGATCAATGTGCAAAGCCCAGTGTCTCAACATCATCCTTAATACCGATATTATCAATCTGTTGAATCTTGCCATCGATAATCTGAAAAAGTTCTGAGACGATCATTGGTCGGCGATCCTGAGCTTCCGGTTTGATATAGAGAAGCAAAGTAGTTCCAAAGACAATGCCGCTTTCTGTATCTATCAGGGGGACGCGATGTTCAATGGCTGGCCCCCAGGGTTTTGGGCCCAAAACCGACAGGAAACAGGTAATGTTTCTTCCGCCTTCTCCTTCCACTCCAGTCAAGCCGGCTGTATTCGTGATCTGTATGCCACTGTGATATCGATTACATGAATCGGCAAAATCTTCTGGTCGAGGGTCCTGATCTGACAGATCCTGAAAGTACCGTCGTACAATGGTTTCAAGTTCTTCTCGATTACTACGCTGTGATTCTGGAATAGTCTGCTCGAATACCTGCTCCAGGTTGTAGACATAGTCAGCAACAACCATACCCTGTCGAGTATCCGCAGTTAATTCGACATCGGTGATTTTATTATTACTGATCTTGAGACGCACACTGAAATATCCTGGGTGACCATCCGACAGCTCTACACCAACGCGGGACAGAACGTTACCGGTAAGACTATCGGTAAAGGTGAGGCGGGACTTTAACTCCTGCACAGCATTCCAGGCGGAGTCATACAACGCAATCTCTGGACCATTTTCACGGATTTCGGCATGACTGGATAAAGGTATAGACCGATAGCTCTGCTCCAGCATGGCATTGATGAAGTTATCCATGTGTTCGGTCAGGCAGGTATCATCACATGACTGGGCATTGACTGAAGAAGAGAGAGCAATATCCAGTATTAATAGAAGGAAAAAAACATGACGGCTTATTGTTTTCATGGCAAATCCCATTTTCAATAGTTAAATAAACATGCTAAGAGTAATCCAAGCGAAATACACAGATCAATTATAAATCCTACAGCCGAAGGATCGTCTGCACATAGTAGTAATGGGCATCTCCCTTCCCGACCTGATTCATGTAGTCACCGGCATTGAGCCAGGTGTAACCGCCTTCAAGGGTTAGTTTGCGATTCCATACATGCCAGCGCAAACGGGTTTCAAGTTGAGTGCCCACATAGTCTTCACCAAGACCACCAGGATGTTGATAGCGTGTGGTTTTCCAGCCCTGTGCTTCGGCTGCCAGAGAGTAACGCTGCAGTTTTACAAAAGCGTCGACATTATCGCGTGGAGCCAGGTTAAGTAGCAGACCGGGTGTATCAATGTTATTACGCACAAAAGCACGGTAGGTGCCGGTTGGACCATATTCCGGACGTGGTACGCCATACAGTGAATCGAAACTGTTGTTGTCGTCATCCAGTGGATTTTTATCTCCGCTGGCATAGTCATAGATGAAACTCAAGCGGGGTTGCCAGACGGCATCAAAGCTGTAGCCAATTTCCAGATGGGTAAAGCGTGCCTTATGATTTCGCAGCGGCGAAACCGCATCGCGGGCAGGCGCATCACCAAGCTGAATCAGGTTATCAAATTCATAGTGCCAGCGTGAGGGACGCGGGCTACGATAAAACCTCAAACCCGGAGTCAGAATCTTAAGCCTTTGATTGGCTGCCTGATCACGGTTTTCATCGAGTCCGTATAAATAGGCTTCAACCATATCCGGCAGCTTTGGCAGCCTGGTCGTAAAAAAGGCACCCCAGAAAATCTGATTGCCAGGTTCATTATCCAGGCGAGGATCGTTATCCAACGGGTCACCGGAATATCGCCTGACAGTGGGCAGCGTGTAAAACAGCTCTAGACTGCTGTCTCCCCGTGCCAGTCTGGTATGAATACCGGAGAAAGCGTTGATGGTGCTACGATAGCGATTGCGGGCTGCCAGACGTCTGGCACCCTGGTCCATGGTAAAGCGACCAATTTTGAAGAAGCCCTCATCGTCTTCGCTGAACACGCCCTGCAGGGGAACGGTCAAATTAAGCTGCAATATATCCAGGGGATTAGTGATGGTGCCGTCGAGAGGTGTACCACTGTCACTAAAGTAGGTGCGCATATCTGCCAGTTCTGCCGTAAGCGAGAACCTCTCGAATGCAGCTTCCAGCTTTAACAGGTGTCGCCATTCCAGCGCCTGGTCACTGCCATCAAGACCGGCACGAAACTGTCCCTCCAGATTCTGCATTCTGGTTTGTTGTTCAAAGTCAAAGCTCAGCCAGTCTGGCAGACCTGAGTCCGATTGTGCCTGGGCGCATGAAACGAAAACAGCAAACAGACAACTTGTGATTGCAGCAATGCGGGCAAACCTACGGAAACCAGTCCAGAGAGCAGCCCGAATTGCTTGCATAAAGATTGAATCTTGTTTTATGCGATTTAAAAGCTTTGGTTCAGTAGTCAAAACAAGTCTAAAGTATAAAAGCTCAGTCTAAAGCGCCAGTCAGAGAATGTAAAAAATCTGTCCGAATTAATAACGGAACGTATAGGTAAACCGCAAAGACAAATCTGTTGCGGTCGCAGAAAAATTATTGTCCTTATCGATATCCTGGGCACCATAATTAAAAACCAGGAATCCCTGTTGGCCCTGTGCCGGACTCCAGCTCAGCCGACTATTCAATCCCATATTTTCCGATACGTTGTCGTACTGCAGGAAATTGGACCAGGACCAGGTTGAATTAAATGCGATATTGGCCTGCATGCTGATCAATCGAACCTTGAAATCCCCGGCAGGCAGCTTGATAGAGTTTTCATTGTAATTCAAACCCAGTTCCAAGCGCCTATTTGGTCTCCAGGTAGTGTTAACTCCGGCCTGAATACGATCACCATTATAGTACTCTCCTAACTGGATACTCATGCTGCCAGACAGCTTGCGCTGACCGGCAGAGTTGGGAAATATATACCATTGGTAAAACTCGTATTCTCCCGCCGGAATGACAACCGAGCGACTGCCATCCGAGGCTCTGAAAATGGTGAAATCATTCAGAAGCACTTCCCGGGTTCTGGCTATCTTGCTGAAGATTCTGTCGTTATTTTGATTAAACAGCGCTATTCTTACCGACATTTCTTCTGAACTCACTCTGCCGGTATCCAAACGTTCAGCCCGATAACTGTCCATGCCGAAATAGGCATTACGTATCAGACTGTCGCTGTCAAACCAACGGGTATATCCGCCATCAATGGCCAGATCCTGTATCCCGGTGCGATTGACAAATCCTACTGCTGGTCGAAAATTCTCTTCAATACGGCTGTATACGGCAGCACCACGCCAACCAATATTATTGGGAGAGCTCAGGCTAAAACTGTAAGCCAAGTCATCGCCGTTGATGCCTTCAGTATCCGTTTTCTGTACCCAGGCTGTGCTTTGAATGGTTTTATTATCTCCAACCTGGGAATTACGATATCGAAAATCTGCACCAAGCAATGTGCTGTCCAGGTTTGATTGCGGTGCACCATCGGTCACAATGACGCCTACCTGTGACTCAGACAAAACATTTCTTACAGCACGGCCGACGAAAATGTCAGTAGCTTCAATGCCATTAACAGGGTCTTCATCCTGGGAAATCACCAGGGATCCAACATTGAAATTTGCGATGCGCCCGCTCAGTTTTCCCCCGATTTGAAGATCAACTGGTGCGCCGCTGGCACTCAACCCTATCCGCCGGGAAAAGAAAGGTCTGGCATTTTGCTGATCAGCGCCTTGTAAAGAAGAATTACCAGAGCCGTTTGTGCCACTAAACCCATAAGAGCCGATCTGTCCAAATTCAAAAATATCGGAATCGCGCAGAAAGAAATCGCGCCGCTCAGGAAAAAATAATGAAAAACGCGTGAGATTTACCTGACGGTTATCAACATCTGCTGCAGAAAAATCCGTATTGACTGTCAATGAGGCATTCAATGAGGGTGTCAGCTTGTAATATATATCCAGCGTGGGTTCAAAATCTTCTTCTAAACCTGGTCTTGGAATCGTGTTAAAACGTTTTTCACGGCGCAGGGTGAATCCCGGCACCACATCAAGGCCAATACCCTGGCGCATGCCCTGCATGCCCGTTACCAGACCAGATGCACCGGGATTATCCTGGCGGTCACGTGAATACCAGACAACCCTTTCATTATTACGCTGGATGGTTCGAAGGAAATTAATCCCCCATTGGGAATTTTCCGGATTGAATGACAGGGTTTGAAAAGGAATACGAAATTCGGCTACCCAGCCTTCTTCGGTAATGGTGCTTTCTCCCTGCCAGATCCCCTGCCAGTTGGCTTCTATTTCTGTTGGGTTGATGTATATACCATCCCACCATACACCGTTGGCATTGATACCAAACCGATAACCACTACGTTTATCGTTAAAGGTATCAAACTGAAAAACAAACCAGTCATCAGAGTTAATGGTACTGTACTGCCTGAGCACCTGGGCCGTAATATTTTCAGGCTCGGTATCAAACAAACGGGCGCCCACATAGACAGCATCCTCAGTATAATAAATCAGTACTTCGGTGGCCTGGGAAGGGTCAGCGTACTCAACCGGAAATTCCTGGTGAAAATCCGATATCAGTGTCGCCTGTTGCCACACAGCATCATCAAGCACACCATCAATAATGGCATCCTCCGCCAGTCGTGCCATTTCAAACTGTTTAGCATCGAGATTTCCAGCCTCTTGAGCTAAACTCTGAAGCGGTAGAGATACAAGTAGATAGCAAAGAGCAATTTTGTTAATTTTGTAAAATGACGCACTAAACTGCTTTATCATCACAACCCTGATTTATCAACTTGACGGAATGGAAGCCTGAACTGGCATGTACTGCCACTGTCATGACTCTGAGACGCGGCTAGTGTAGATTATTCATTCAATTAAGCAAGAAACTGGCATTATATTTCATATTATTTACATACTTAACAAGCCTCGAATATTTGATTCAAGATCACCTATAACGAAAGAGAGATTTCCATGAGTAACACTTTTAACGCGATTGTTTTTGACAATATCAATGATGAAAAAAAAGGCAGACTCACGCAGTTATCAACGACTGATTTAAGAGATGAAAAAGTTCATGTTGATGTCGCTTACTCAACGGTAAATTTCAAAGATGGTCTTGCAGTATCCCAACATAGCCCGGTGCCAATAGTGCAGAAACCTCCACTGGTTTGCGGTATTGACCTTGCAGGCACAGTTACTGAATCTTCCGACCCCAACTGGCAAGCAGGAGACCGGATTCTGGTAAACGGTTACGGGTTATCTGAAAGACACCATGGTGGCTATGCGCAAAAAGCGCAGCTGAATCCCGATTTTTTAATTCGTGTGCCTGATGCCATTTCCCTGGAGCAGGCTATGGCAATTGGTACAGCTGGCTATACTGCCATGCTCTGCGTACTTGCCATCGAAGATCATGGGGTTAAGCCTGAGGACGGTAAAGTGCTGGTAACAGGTGCTTCAGGCGGCGTAGGAACAATAGCCGTCAGCCTGCTTTCATCCCTCGGTTATGAAGTCACGGCATCAAGTGGCCGTGTTGCAGAAAATGCTGACTTCCTGAAAGGACTGGGGGCATCAGAGCTCATTAACAGAGATGAATTGGCGCGTGACTGCAAACCCATCGAATCAGAAACCTGGTCAGCTGTCGTTGATTGTGTCGGCGGCAAAACATTGAGCACGGCCATCGCTCAGACAAAATATGCAGGTATTGTCACCATGTGTGGACTGACCGGCGGCGCTGAATTCACCTCTTCAGTCATTCCTTTCATTCTTCGAGGCGTAAAACTCAGCGGTATTGATTCTGTCATGGCTCCTCTTGCAATTCGCCAACGTGCCTGGAACCGGCTTGCGGAAGTTCTCGACTTGAATAAACTGGCCGAAATCTACACTGTCGAACCACTGGCAAAAGTGCCTGAACTGGCAGACCAGATTTTGCAGGGAAAAGTTAAAGGCCGGGTTGTGATTGATGTAAATGCCTAAACCTGGACAATGCAGTCAAAGTTTTAATGTCGCTATCCGGGTAAATCTCAGAGCAGGGCTTTAATCTCTTCCAGTGCTGCCGGATCTTCAATGGTTGAGGGGATAACATAGTCATCACCATCGACCATCGCTCTTAAGGTTTTGCGCAGAATTTTCCCGGAACGTGTTTTTGGTAAACGCGAAACGATCAGTGCTTCTTTAAATGATGCCACCGCACCAATTTCCTTTCGCACCATGTGAACCAGCTGTTGAACGATTTCAGTATTACTGTCAGTAGCAGAATCCTGGGTATTTTTGACAACTACAAAACCCATCGGCATCTGACCTTTAAGTTCATCACGGCGACCAATCACAGCACACTCGGCAACCAGGGGATGTTTACCGATGATCTCTTCCATCTCGCCGGTTGATAAACGATGTCCTGCTACATTTATTACATCATCAACACGACCCATAATATACAGATAACCATCATCATCCTTATAACCACCATCGCCCGTGGCAAAATAACCCGGAAATTGTTGAAGATAGGATTCTTTAAAACGTTCAGTATCCTGCCAGATTGAGGTCAGACTACTCGGCGGTAAAGGCAATTTAATAGCGATAAATCCCTGCTCGTTGGCTTCCAGTAGCCTGCCCTCCTCATCAAGAATATCGATATAGTAACCAGGAGCTGGCATGGTGGCTGAACCTGGTTTAACCGGCAGGTGTTCAATACCAATCGGATTAGCGGCCATTGCCCAACCGGTTTCGGTTTGCCACCAGTGATCGATTACCGGTAATTGGTAGGTTTCACTTAGCCATTCATAGGTAGGTGGGTCAAGTCGCTCACCGGCAGCAAAAATAGTTTTCAAACAGGAAAGATCATATTGCTTTGCTAGTTCACCATTGGGATCTTCTTTTTTTATTGCCCGGTATGCCGTTGGCGCACTGAAAATCGCTTTCACCCCATATTCCGAAATCACACGCCAGAAAGCACCGGCGTCCGGTGTCATTACCGGTTTGCCTTCATACAATATGGTCGTACATCCCTGCAACAGGGGCGCATAAACAATATAAGAGTGGCCGACAACCCAGCCCACATCAGATGCCGCCCAGAACACATCGCCAGGCTCAATGCCATAAATGGCCGACATACTGTATTTCATTGCAACCGCATGTCCGCCGTTTTCCCTGACAACACCTTTCGGCTTACCCGTGGTACCGGAGGTATACAAGATGTAAAGCAGATCAGTTCCCTTTACCGGCACACAGCCTGCCGGTGTGGCATTTTTTAGCAGCGCTGTCCAATCGAGGTCACGTCCAGTAATTAATTCTGCCTGTACCTGTTCGCGCTGATACACGACAACAGACTGAGGTTTGTGTGATGCGATATCAATAGCATCATCAACCAGGGGTTTGTATTCAATAACGCGATTAATCTCAATGCCACAGGAAGCTGTCAGCAATATTTTGGGGGTAGCATCATCCAGTCGAACAGCAAGCTCCGGTGGCGCGAAACCACCAAACACCACGGAATGAATAGCACCCAGCCTCGCGCAGGCCAGCATTGATATCGCCGCTTCGGGGATCATCGGCAAATAGATAACGACACGATCACCTTTTTCTACGCCTAATTGCTTTAGCATGCCGGCGCACTGCGCAACTTCATCACGCAGCTCTTTATAGGTATAGGTTTTTTTCTGATTGGTAACCGGTGAATCATAAACAAGCGCCAGCTGTTCACCACGACCCTGCTCAATATGGTAGTCCAGTGTCAGGTAACAAGTATTCAATTCACCGTCGGCATACCAGCGTTCAACACCGTATTCGTCGGTACTTAAAATATTCTCGGGAAACTGATACCAGTCAATCAATCTGGCCTTTTCTTTCCAGAACCCGGCTGGATTTTCAATCGAGTGCTGGTATTCCTGCTGGTATGACATTCAAAATTCCTTTCTGGATAACTTATTCGTACTCAGTCCAGCTTTATTAAGAGCTAGACTATATCAAAGAAAGACTGCCCGAAGAAAATAATAAAGTAGCCTGACTACCTGGCAGTTTAAAAAACCTTCGCTGAAGAATTTCTTAACTGCGCTTCAGGACGACGTGATAGCATATTGTGGTTTCACCAATTTAGTCACTTGCTCTCATGCATAGCCCCAACCAAAGACATGTAGCTGGTTTTTTTCTGTCACTGACTGCCTCTGCATTATGGGGTGTGCTTCCTATTGCACTAAAAGAATTACTGGCCGGCATGGATTCCACCACTGTTGTCTGGTACCGCTTTTTAGTTTCCGGGCTGGTACTTTTCATATGGCTGGCTGCCAACAGAAAACTTCCTGCTAAACTGAATTTTAACAGGCAGACTATATTCTTTTTGCTACTGGCAGCTCTGGGGCTAAGCGGTAACTACTTCTTTTTTGCCTATAGTCTTTATTATGTCAATGGCGAAACCAGTGAGGCTGTTATCCAATTATCCACCTTGTTTCTAATTCTTGGTGGCGTAATTATCTACAAGGAATCTTTTGTTCCCATACAAAAAATTGGCGCTGCATTAATAGTGGCAGGACTGCTGCTTTTTTTTAATTCCCGCTTAAAAGAATTTGTTAACTTTGGTAATCAGGAAACCATCGGCGTATTAATGCTTGTTATTGCCGCTGTTACCTGGACCGCCTATGCGCTGTTACAAAAGCAGTTGCTGGTTAACTTTTCTTCGGTGCAAATTCTGTTTTTAATATATTTACTGTCAGTAATAATCCTGCTGCCCTTTGTATCACCGTTAAGCCTTTTTCAATTAAGCCGGTTTCAATTCTTCCTGCTATTATTTTGCTGCCTGAACACTCTGCTTGCTTATGGCGCTTTTGCAGAAGCCTTAAACTGCTGGAATGCTTCAAAGGTCAGCGCTGTGCTTGCTCTGGCTCCTTTATTCACTATTGCTGCCTTAAAATTACTGGTCCTTATCTATCCCGCCTACGAATTTACCGATCGACTTGGGCTGCTTTCTATAATTGGTGCTTTATTACTGGTAACAGGCTCAATACTGACTGCAGTGATACCTTCCTTTAGAAAAAGACTAGCTGTTAAAACCGAACATAATTAAATTTCATTCATAAAAAAGGTGCCTTATGGCACCCTTTTTTATTCTTTATGCTGTTTATTACAAACTGGAAAAAGCTCAGTCAGCTGCAAAACAGTAAAATAAACCGTCTCCACCAGTACTGATTAAAGCTTCCTGACTGCAGCCTGCACTGACATGTGTGTCATTCCAGGAAACATTTCCTCCCCAACGGTCGCTGTGCCCAAGATTGGCACTACCCTCATCACTGCTAGTCCAGTTATTACAGGTATGATCAGCTTCATCCGGTAAAAATGCACTACCTCCTTCCGTGGCTCCGGTCAACATATCGTGGCGACTTGAATCTATCATGTTGCCGTTTTCATCTACAGCCGTATAAGCAGTAATAGTTTTATTGTAAAGATGCAGATCATACACATTAGCGGCTATTAGTATGCCATGTGCGTTATACCAGGGCCCTTCACCTATCCGGTCTCTGGCGTTGATCATATCACCAAAATTATCTGCATCATTACTGAGATAAGCACGCCACTCTCTATGACCGGCACCTGCAGCTGTTGCTAGAGCCTGACAGTGCGCATCAGCACCGGCAAGCCCACCAAGATCTCCACCTCTACCGCTACCAACACTGGTAACAAAAAAGCTCATATTCTCAACTTCAGTGGTTTGTGAAAAAGCATTAGCTGAAAATAAATATAATGCTACTGAAATCAGTATGTAAATTTTTTTCATTGTGACTCCCTTTTTTATATTCTGTGTTTTTTACTGAAGAATAATAATAAACCTAAAATCCTGTAACAGGCCAT
>Ga0255776_10001350_pt1 | contig 27724 bp, 27 predicted proteins | sample 071ome_19_FD_179974 | JGI IMG/M metagenome (GOLD analysis project Ga0255776, IMG submission 179974) | Coastal salt marsh microbial communities from the Groves Creek Marsh, Skidaway Island, Georgia - 071413AT metaG (version 2) | ecosystem: Environmental > Aquatic > Marine > Intertidal zone >... | reverse complement strand
TTGATCAGTCAGCGACAAACTCACCGGCCAGCAAGCTATAAATATCGAGGTCGATATCTTCACCATTAAATTCGGCCTGCGCCGGTAATGTGCCCTCAAATTGAAAGCCGAGTGCAGTCAGAGACTCTGAATCTGTGCCATGAACCTGACGCATTTCCAGACGTTTCAGATGCAGCTCATTCATTAAGTAATTGATCACAGGCGTTAATACCTCCCGCAACGCAGCTAAGTCGCAGGCCGGCGTCAGCTCCCACTGCAACTGTGCGTTCAGCATCATCCAGTTAATGTATTGAATACCAATGCGTGCGATCACTTGCTGAGTCGTTTTATCTTCAATTAACCAGAACGCCGCTTCACGACCTTCAAAACGCATCGCCATGCGGCGCAGTTCGTCATCGGCCTGATTTTCAGTACTCATGGCGGCGCGCGGGATATGTGCACTGATGGCGGAACTGCCCAGCAAATCTAACAGTGCTGGGCCATCGGTATCGGAGACGGGTAAGCGTACTGAGTAGCGCTCGGTTTCCATATTCCAGCTCATGCGTCGGCTCCTTTTCCTGCGTCTAGGTTTTGCCCCAGTTCATCGTCGTCGCCCAAGCGGCGCGGCTGTGGTTTTGCCGCATCAGTGATCAGGTGGTATTGCTCGACATCGACAAAGGTATCCTGTCCTGTGCGCCAGGCATGGCGTAAGCGAGCAGCACGAACAAAACCGAGATTCGTCAGCATGGTACGCAGTACCTCTGCCTGACCTTCAATCCACTGATAGGCAAAGTTTCGCAGGTGGTATTTACTGCCCAGAAACTCCATGGCCGCCGTGAGGGCCGCGGCACGGCGCTCTGGTGTCAGCGTTGGCAAGCCGTCCACGCGCATGGTGATGCGCAGACTCGAAGCTTGCCAGTCAAAACCGCTGACCATGCCTTCAATCTCTCCATCCACCTCAATCGCCCACATGATGCCACGCTGCGTGGCGGCCATCTGCACGCTGTAATCAATCATGCGATTCAGGTGTTCTTTATCAGCCAGTGGACGCTGCCCCGGGATTTCGGGAGTCTGATACAAACGGAATAATTGATCGATGTCGTCGTAGTGGAGCGGTTTAATCCGCCCTCCCGGAAAGCTGAGTTCGGGAGTGAATTTCATGCTGTCTCCTGCGGGTTAAGCGGAGTGTTGGCAACGTTAGTATTCGTCGTCGCCTTCGTAACCCCGTGCGAGATTTTCAAAGCGGGTGTATTTACCAATAAACGCAAGGCGGTCGATACCAATCGGTCCGTTACGGTGTTTACCAGTAATGATTTCAGCCACGCCTTTGTCGGGTGAATCTTCGTTGTACACTTCATCACGGTAGATGAACTGAATAATATCGGCGTCCTGCTCGATCGCACCCGATTCACGTAAGTCCGAGTTTACCGGGCGTTTGTTCGGGCGTTGCTCCAACGATCGGTTCAGCTGCGATAGCGCGATCATCGGGCAGTTAAATTCTTTGGCAATGACCTTCAGTGTCCGGGAAATTTCAGAAATTTCCTGGGTCCGGCCTTCGGATGGTCCAGACACCCGCATCAACTGCAGGTAATCCACCATGATCATGGCCAGATCATTGTTGTTTTCACGATACACCTTACGAGCACGGGCCCGCATTTCCTGCGGTGTCAGCGCTGGCGTATCGTCAATATAGAGTGGCAGATCCTTAAGCATATTGACCGCAGCCGACAGCTTTGGCCAATCCTCGTCAATCAACTTACCCGAACGAATCCGCGTCTGGTCAATCTTACCGATGGAGGACAACATACGCATCACGATGGATTCGGATGGCATCTCAAGACTGAATACCAAACAAGGGCGCTTGGTGGCTAACAGCGCGTTTTCCACCAAGTTCATGGCGTACGTCGTTTTACCCATGGACGGACGTGCCGCAACGATCACCAGGTCGGCCTTCTGAAAGCCCGAAGTGCGGTTATCAATTTCGGTAAAGCCCGTGGTCAGACCGGTCAAGCCGTCGGGCTGGTTGAACATCTGATCCAGCTGTTCAAGGGTGTTCTTAAGGATGGGAGCCACCAGCTCCGGGCCGCCGTCTTTGCGATGGCCCTCGGCAATCTGAGCCATGGATTTCTCGGCATCAGAAATCAATGTCAGGGCGTCGTCGCCGGCCGGCTCATAAGCACGCTCAATAATATCGGAGGCGGCTTCAATCAGGCGGCGCTGCTGTGAACGCTCAGCCACAATGGTGGCGTACGCGGCACAGTTGTCGATAGATGGAGTCATATCGACGAGGCGGCTGAGATAAGATGCACCACCGGCTTTTTCAAGCTGGCCTCGCTCTTCTAATTCCTCAGCAACGGTGACAACATCGAGCGGTTGCTCCTGCGCAACCAGATGCTGAATAGCACGAAAAACCGTACGATGATCATGACGATAAAAATCGGTGTCCTGTAAGGTTTCAGACACGGTCTCCCAGGCACGCTCATCCAGCATCAGCGCACCCAATACCGACTGCTCCGCTTCTACGGAGTGCGGCGGCACCCGGCTGCTACTGGTGTCGGTATCCTGTCCAAACTCATCATTCATCGTTTCATGCACCTGTGAATCATCCCGCACGGTTCGTCTGCACAAACAAATAAGGCACTATCAGTGGGAACCAATAGTGCCTTAATCAGCCGCAATGAGCCATCATCGCGGCGCCTGCTCTGCGCGTTTGCTTATTCAGCAACGACGTGCAGTTTCAGAGTGGTTTCCACTTCTGGGTGCAGACGGATTGCGATGTCGTATTCGCCAACCTGACGGATAGGACCTTCTGGCAGCAGTACTTCAGACTTAGCCAGTACAACGCCAGCCGCAGTAGCCAGCTCAGCAACGTCACGGTTACCCAGTGAACCGAACAGCTTACCTTCGTCGCCTGCTTTAACAGCAGCAGACAATTCGATCTCGTTGATTTTCTCAGCGCGAGACTCAGCGTCAGCCAGCTTAGCAGCCGCTTGAGCTTCGAGGTCAGCGCGACGAGTTTCAAACTGTTCAACGTTTGCTGCAGTTGCAGGAACCGCTTTGCCCTGTGGGAACAGGAAGTTACGAGCGTAACCCGGACGAACAGTCACAGTGTCACCCAGTGAACCCAGGTTAGCGACTTTTTCCAGCAGAATAATTTGCATAATGATTCCTCATTACAGGGCGGCCAAACCTATGGCTTGCCGCCGTGTCTTTTTGTCACGCCGTGCATTGCAACGGCGCTACGAAAATTAGTAATGGATACAGTAAAAACCGTATCGATTAGTTGTCGTGCTGATCTGTGTACGGCAGCAGAGCGATGTAGCGCGCACGCTTGATCGCAGTAGACAGCTGACGCTGGTACTTAGCACGGGTGCCAGTGATACGGCTAGGAACAATCTTACCGGTTTCGGTGATGTAACCTTTCAGAGTGTCCAGATCTTTGTAATCGATTTGGCTGACGCCTTCAGCAGTGAAGCGGCAGAACTTACGACGACGGAAAAAACGAGCCATGGTGGTATCCCCTATTACTCAGCGTTGTCTTCAGAAGAAGACGCTTCTTGTTCAGTTTCAGCAGACTGCTCAGTCTTAGCTTCAGCTTCGCTACGCTCAGCGCGACGACGATCTTCACGGCTTTCAGCCGCTTTGATTGGTGACATGTCAGTCACAGCTTCGTCCTGACGGATCACCAGGTTACGCAGAACAGCGTCGTTGTAACGGAAGTTGGTGGTCAGTTCGTCCAGGGCTTCCTGAGAGCACTCTACGTTCATCAGAATGTAGTGCGCTTTGTGAACGTCGTTAATTGGGTAAGCCAGGTGACGACGGCCCCAATCTTCGTAACGGTGGATTTTACCGCCGGTAGATTCGATGGTGTTGGTGTAACGCTCAACCATCGCCGGTACTTGCTCGCTCTGGTCCGGGTGAACCAGGAACACAATCTCATAATGACGCATTTTCAGCTCCTTATGGGTTTTAGCCTTCCGGCCCATCCGGTAAGGCAAGGAGTTCGTTTTCGGCGTACGCAAAAAACGAAGGGCGGCGACTATACCAGAAGCCCCCCGCGGATACAATCCAATCCCGCATGCGCACTGGGCTCGCTCTGTTTTCGACATGACACCGCATGTGTATAACTCAGCGTCGGGGGCGCATTGGACCTATGGAGATTTCGTCACTCCAACCAACGGCAGCGAATAGAGCTTCTAAGTCTCTGTTTTTACTAATCTTTTCTGGTTACTAGCCGTTCTCATTCAGCTGCCTGCACATTTCACCCTGTGGATAACTCTGTGCAAATCATCAAGGAGGCCGCGTCGTTACTGAGTTTCTGCTGACGTACTTAAAATTTTGCTACTCTAGCGCCATGACTATTCGTACCTGGCTTGAACAACAGCAAGGAAAAGAGCGCCGCTACCTCACGTGGTTTTCCATCGGCGCCACCTTGTTTTTCGCTGGCACCGGCATCATGCTGTTCGCCGACCAGCGTCTGATCCCCTCATTGACTCAAGAGCTGGTCGTGCTGGCCGGGCTGTGCCTGGCCATCGCCGGAGCATTCACCGCCGCCTGTGGCTACCTGATGCTGACCTTATTGCGTGTATTTTACCGACGGACCAACGATGACTGAGCGTTTCCCTGATTTAGAAATCTACCTGCTAAAGCCAGAACGCTCTGCCGTTCACCATTGGCTGACGAACACCATCGGGGCGTTAACCAGCGTCAAAGAGTCCGATGCTGCAGTGCACTGGCAACATGATGGGCTCGATATTATTTTTACCGAAAACGCAGAAAAGAATTTCAGTAGCCTCTGGTTCAAACAGAACCCGACCGACTGGCCGGATGATCTCGCTTTAGGACGCGCTGCTTATGAAGCACTTGGCGTTGAAGTCCGTTGCAGCGACAGTGGCTGGGAAGAAGCGGAAGGCGAAAGCAGCGAGGGCGGCTGGATTAAAATCAATGCACGCGGGGAGCGTCCTTTTAGCTGGTAGCCTCTCTTGCCAGCCCGAGGATGGTGGCCTGTTTTGGACACAGCCGCTTTCCTCGACGGCCACCAGGAACACAGGTCGATTAAACTAAAGTTATCAGCACTCTGGCCGTGATAACTATTTACAATCAACAAACACCCGTCACCACATTGCAAACACGAACCATTCTCATTAAGGTATTTCTTACTTAACGAGGATGGTCTTATGCACGCATCACAATCCGCTCCCGAAACCGCCGTCACTGAGCACTCAGAGCGCGCATGCGGCTCAGTACTGTCTGCCATACCCTCGCCATACCCCACGGCTCCTCCTCAACCGGTCAGTCCCGCAGACTTTGATGCCCTCGAACAACGCTTTGAACAAACCATAAGCCAGCCAGAGGTCATTAATGAACTCGCAGACACCCTATTAGATTACGGATTAATTCTGGCCAGTGACGCCGGGCAACGAGGCCTCACTCGCTTGCAAGAAAGCTGGTTACGACGCGTCTACCGCACGCTATTACGCCAGTGCATCAATACCGCTCTTCCCACCCCCTGTCGGTCCGCCTGCGCCAATGCGCTCTATCAGGTCGCCTTTGCCTTGCGCCACTTATATGCGGCGCGTCCTGGTGGCGAACGCAGCCTGCGCACGCTGATGCAGGAAATGCAATTTATCGATCAGCCGCTAGTGTAACTCGTCATGCGTATTCCACTTCGTGTGCTGAATAGCAGTCGACGCTCAAGCGCTCCTGCTGGCACAGAGAGTACCCCGGGCCGTACCACCAATAAAATGACCTGCGCCGCACTCATCTGCACCGCCGGTTGCCCTGCTGCCGTGACCGAACGACTGGCGGAGTCATTACCGAACATCTGCTTTGATTGCTACGCCACGGAAGTCACGCACGCGCAAAATATTTGCCCCTACAAAGATATTTATTTACTGATTTCTGCCGAAGACATTATCGGCATTGAAGAGGATTGGCTGAGTACCGCCAGCGCATTTAAAGGCATCAGCCTGAAGGCCCGTAACGTATTTATTCAGACCTACGAAAATGAATTTCTGAGCCCCGACTGGCAAGCCTTGCTAACGAGCTTTACCAGCCGAGGGGCCGTGCCTACTCTGCTAGAGTCAGCACAAACCCAATCCTAATATGCTGACACAAAAGTGCCGGCACACACTGGGACATTAACGTCCGAACAACCAGGAGAAAATCGAGCGGAAGAACTCAGTCACGCGGCTGAAGAAATTCATAGCAGGACGCTCATCACGAATGTCCACCACCAGCTGAATATGCGCTTCACCATCACTGACTTCAATCACTGCCGAAGCAGGCAACTGATTCAGCAGATTACGATCCGCCACACCAGACAGAACACCCATGGCACTCAGGATCATGCCTTGCGGAAGCGTTAGTGCCTCGTAAGTCAGAAGGTCACCGTCGGCGTCGTTCACATAATTGCTCAGATCCAGATCGATGCTTTCATTACGACGAGAGATCGCCATCGCAGGAATATCGGCTACCTGCTCTGGTGCAACATTGGGCGCTTGGATCATCAAGCCCACAATAATCGGGTCATGGTCGGATGAGCGATAAGCATCCGGCGACGCGTAATTATCAACCGATGAATACGGCTGGCCATTGGCTTCGGTCAGGTAATCCACCAGCGAATCTTCCACCGAGTTGATGTGCCAGGCATCGACGCTCACTACCTGAGCCAACAGATCGTCCGTCGCCAGCGCATGATCCAGAGAACCTAACAAACCCGAAAAGCTATAGCTGTATGGCTGCGCTTCCGTAGCGGCGTTCGTGTACTTAAGATTGGTAAAACCCGCGCTGTAGAAAGTCTGCATCGGATCTTCCTGGCTGTAGGCGTTCAGGTCACCCAGAATCATGACCTGCTCATCGTCAGCAAGAAACTCAACCAGCGCCTGAGCTGCGCGAGTACGGTTGATGTTGCAACTACCCTGACCATCGGCACCTTCATCAGGCTCGTTACATGCTGAGCCTTTAGACTTCAGGTGATTAACAGCGAAGGTGATCTCCTGACCATCGACATTAAACGTCTGAATCAGCGCAGGACGGTTTTTGGTGTCATCAAACAGCGGAGTGTTATTTTCATCCATCGGTGACTTGCTGGAATCAAGGACACGAGCCGCACCGGCAGGCGATACACGATCAGCACGATAAATCAGACCGACGGCAATAGCATCTGTACCTAACCCTGAAGCCGCAACGTCCGGATTAATTACCGAGTATTCATCGCCCGGCGCCTGAACCGCGTTCAGTGCTTCCGTGAGTTCAACGATGGCGCTTTCAGAACCCCAGCCGTCGTTCTCCAGTTCCATCAGACCAATGACATCCGCATCCATGGCATCCAGTGCGGCAACAATTTTCGCCGTCTGCATATCGAGTGCGCTCTGAGTGGGTGCACCACGCGAGGTCGGGAAACCACCACCCATGCCATCGCCATTAAAGAAGTTGAGGACGTTCATGCCCACCACCACCAGATTCGCCTGTTCAGACACCTGCGGCGCCAGTGTGCGAGGGTGTGTCGGGTCAATGGTGACCGCCGATGGAATCACGGTGTAATTATCACGGAACGCGTTCATCACACCACGAAACGCAGGAACGGAATAACCGATACGTATTGGGTTATCCGCAGAGAAACCCGAGGCATCCGGGAACGGAATATATTCCGGGTAAGATGCAGACACACCATCATCAATCAAGAGTGTATCCAGCACGCGATTGGGCTCGGCGGCGAGCGCTTCTGGCGAACCCGGTAACGCTATCTCAGTGCCCTGAAAATGCAGGCGGGATGACACAGCAAACTGACCGTAATTACCCAGGCCGTAGCCTGTACCGAACAGGTCGCTGATCAGTAATGACTGGTCGCTTTCAACCAGCATGCCCTCAACCGCTTCGAACTCGGTCAGATCAACCACTGGCAGCGTCAACTCGATGGGCGCAGGCAGAGCATTGTCACCGGAACAAACGGTGATGTCCGCGATGCTACTTAATTGAGTGACATTGTTGTATTCACCCACCGTTGCCTGCAGACGCACTCGGTCACCCACAGAGAGGTTTTCACTGTAGTTGTAGACAAATACGCCTTCGGATGTCATCGGGTCAGCGTCGGTCTCATTATCCGCTTGCTGCAGCCAAAACCCGCTGTACTGATACGAAGAGTCACCGTTTGCCAACGTGCCGCCCTGCAGGTCCGTTGTCACAATGGCCTCAACAATCACCTGCTGACCATTTAATGGGCTCGCGTCGTTCGCAATATCTGTGATCAGTCCTTGAATCGCACTGATTGGCGTTGCTGGGTCACCACAAGCACCCAGCGTGGGCTCTGGCTCATTGCCACCACACGCGTTGGCATCACCCGGTGTCGGCAGGTCAGCGATAAAGCCTTCTGTATCACGCGCACCACCCGAACAACGCTGCAATGAATGTTGATCCTTATTGCCGCTCATGGCCTCGTTTAATTGAGGCTGACCTGCGTTCAACAGCACCAACAGCCCCGCATCGTCGCCATCATTCGTATCGTAAACGACGGCATCCACCAGCCCGTCTGTCGTGACTGCAGAACCGTTGGGGAAGTCATTCGCAGGACGATTATAGAGCGCCACTGCATCAGCGCCGTTCTGAATCAGGTTGCTGTCAGGGGACACATCGAGATCACAATGGCTGACCATGGAGGCATCACCACAGACAACAAAATAACCGTCGGCGTTCGTCTGAAAACCATTCAAAGAAATCGCTTTGTAGCTGCTGTCGTTGCTGCCGTTAAACAGCACCAGAGATAAGCCATTCAGGGACTGCGCACCGGTGCCGCCATCGTACAGTTCAATGAATTCTGCGGTATCGGTACTGGGGTTATCGGCGTCTGTTTCGTTAATCAGAATATCGGCGTGTGCGGCACTTGCTGAAAGCACGACCAGCCAAAGAAGGGAGCGTTTCATTACTTCGTCATCCGGTAGAAAAACCAGCGGGTATTCAGCCAGAGGGACGTGTCAGTACCGGGTCACTTTGTTTACGTTTTTGCGGCGTATTTATTACCGTTTATTAAACGTATTTTTTATAAGGCTTTCTGGCGATCAGTAATCACTTACGCGTTTTTTTGATCGAGCCAGCGCTGAACGATTTTACCGGTCGCTGATCCCCAGCCTTTCAGTTTCTCAACGGGAATAATTTTGTACTCGTCCAATTCATTTTCATCCAGCGTGATGACGCCTTCGGCGTAGACATAAAAGCCGATAATAATCTGATTGTATTCATGGCCATTAAAGCCTTTGCCATCAAATAATTCGAAACCAATAAATTCGGCATTTTCAGCGCGCAGGCCCAGCTCTTCTTCGGTTTCTCTTAAGGCGCAAACTTCTGGTGTTTCGCCACGTTCAAGAAATCCGGTAATGATGCTGTATTTACCGGCAGGCCAGAGTTTGTTGTGTGCCAGCACCACGCCCTCGGGCGTTTCGACCACCACCGCCACCACGGGTGTGGGGTTATCCCAGAATACAAAACCGCACCTTACCGAGCAGGCGCGACGTTCTTCACCATCAATCATCTGTACGTGAATATCGGCTTTGCATTGTGGACAGTATTTCATCCGTCACTCCGGCAGCGTAACAACGAGGATTCCAATGCGTCGGCATCGGATTTCAGTTCAGTAATTAATTCCAGGCGACTCTCTTCCAACGCCCGGGTTGGCATTTCCGATAGCACACCATCACGCCAGTTAAGCACATAGTGACCCTGATCGGTATGAATCAGGGCCTTGGCACGTACGACCTTACTCGCATTAACGTCCAACTGATCAAACCAATGGCGCAGCGCATCCAGTGAAAACACCCAGTCGCCAGTGAGCAACCAACCGCAGGAGAAGTGACCTTCACCGTGACTCTCAAGGCGACGCAAGGATTCACCGGCTTCCAGTGCCACCGGTGCTGCCGCCTCTTTGCTGTGGTGGTGGTGATGGCCATGATCGCTCAGTTGCAGGCGCTCAGGGTTAGTCGGTAACGTCAGTAACGCCGCCTCCACTTGCCCCTGTTCTACATGCACACTCTGCGCTTTCGCCGGTTGAGAGGATTGCACCAGCGCATCAAACGCCACGAGGTCTTCGTCCGAGCAAAGGTCGGTTTTATTCGCGACCAGCACATCCGCCAATGCAATCTGATCGTTAAACGTATCGTGACCGGTATAGCGTGGGTCGCTCAGGTGTCTGGGGTCTATGAGACACAGATTCGCCCCTGCCGTCAGCAGCTCACGATAGTCATCGCTGCGCAGTGTCGTCAGTACTTTGCGTGGATGCCCTAGCCCCGTCGGCTCGATTAACAAGACATCGGGTTTTTCCTTAGCCAGCAACATATTCAGCCCCATCTGAAACGGCAGGCCCGACACACAACACAAACAGCCACCGGGGACTTCACGTACGACCGCGCCATTGGCTTCCAGAATCGCGCCATCCACACCCACCTCGCCAAACTCGTTGACCAGAACCGCCCACTTTTCATTGGCGGGGGATTGTTTAAGTAGATTGAGAATGGCCGTGGTTTTACCCACCCCTAAAAAGCCAGTAATCAAGTGCACGCGGGTCATGACACGCCTCAGCAGATCGTGAAATAAAAGTAATACTATAACACTTTGCATCTGGCGTTCCGTTACAGCACGTATTCACAACCAGCGCACGTCAACAGAAGCCTTATTCTTGAACCACGTAGAAAAAGGAGGAGCGACAAAGAAAGAATAGGGACAAGGGAGAAAGACAAAGGTGGGAAAAACCGTGGCAGTGACCGGAATAGGGGCGCATACTCGTTTTACTGGGCTGATGATGTCGATATGGCCCCTAGCCCCCGACTTCTGGACATCCACTATGCACGAAACCAATGTTCTGACTCTGGCACTGCGCCTTGCACGACAGGCCGGCGACCTGATTGCTCAACAACGCAAGCAGCTGTCGATTCGCTACAAGGGCGGTACGGAACTGGTGACTCAGGCAGACGTCGCCGCCGATGAACTCATCACCGCAGGGATTCGTAAAAATTATCCGTCTCACACGATTTTGTCGGAAGAAATCAATCCGCAGGAACTGACGGATGCCGAGCATCTGTGGATCATCGACCCCATCGACGGCACGGTAAATTACGCCCATCACCACCCACAGGTTGCCGTCTCGATTGCGTATTATCATCAAGGGCAAGCGCGCGTGGGCGTGGTGCATAATCCGTTTACCGACGAAACGTTTCACGCCCAACGAGGCAAAGGGGCACGCCTGAACGATTTACCGATCCGGGTGGCCAACACCGACGAATTAAAACGCGCCATCGTTGCTACTGGGTTTCCTTACGTACGCGACGATTTGCCACTGTTAATGCGACGGCTCGAAACCACACTGACGCATTGTGCCGATATTCGTCGCAATGGCAGTGCGGCGCTGGATATTTGCTGGGTTGCTTGTGGCCGTCTGGATGCGTATTACGAGAGCGTGCAGGTCTGGGACTTTGCCGCCGCTCAACTGATTGCCCGAGAAGCAGGCGCCAAGGTCGGGCATATTTTCCCATTACCCGAAGATGTGAATCCCGAACTTCACGCCAGTGATTTACTGATCAGCAACCCCGCCTTGTTTACGCCGTTGCAATCACTACTCGAGCAAGCCTGACGCCAATAGCGCCGCTTGCAAACGCCGCTGTTCCTGCGCACTGAAATGCTGCTGGCGATAGGCTTCAAGCGCAGCATCGTCACCCTCCGGTAACTGTTGCATATAGTGACGATACGCCATCAATCGCGTGCGCCAGTCTTCGCGCTGAGCATCCAGTGCTGCCAGCCGCTCTGCCGCCGCCGTACCAAACTGCGCGTCACGCGCCTCAAAACGTGCAACAGGGTCTGAGGCAACGTCATTGATCATCGCTAATTGATTGAGCTGCCGAGCTTGTTGCCGTTGTACCTGCAGGCTCGTTGGCAAGGACGCTGATTCTTCTCCCCGCAGCCGGCTCAATGTGTAGTGATCCAGTGCCTGATCCGTCGCAAAAAACGCCGCCACGGTGTCGACATCAAAGTACTCGTAGCGACGGGCTTCCATCCAATCCAGTCGCGCCTGCAGCGCCTCGACATCCAACCCCTGCACTTTTTGCGCGGTCACGTCATCGTAATTTTTTATATCGCTGAGATACCCCAAATACGCCTGCAATACACCTAACGCTTGCTGACTGGCTGGTGCTGGCAGTCGTTGCATCTTCGCTCGCATGTACTCAATGACGTCGACCAACGGAATCTCACCCGCGACACTTAAATGAAAATCCATCCACCGTCGTAAATCGCGATTAATGCGTAGCTGTCCATCATGGTGCGCACGCTCACCGTCGACGTCGGCGCCCCGGTGTGTTCTGGAGTGCGAGAATACAGCGTCCACAGGCGTCGCCGCTGCCATCGCCGCCTCTGACATGGCCGGGTCTGCAGTTAACAACGACGGACTCTCAGTAGACTGCGCTTCTGGAATCGTCAGAGTAGGCAAGCTCCACAGTGACGCGGCGGTATACGCCAACGTCACCAGTGCAGTTACCCCGAGTACACGGGATACCATGTTAAAGACCCGCTTTTTTCAGTCGATTCGCGTGCGTACGAAACACCGTCAAGGGGTCAGTTTCACTCAGATCATGGATACCCAGAAACTGATTCACCTCGTCGAGGTGGTTCATCACAAAGTCATTGCGAATCACCATTCCCAGATTGGCCGTACAAGGATCAACAAAGCCATCATTGGCGACGCCCTCGGGGAAGAACTGTGAGAACAGCCCGGTAATGGCATCCAGTGGGTCAAGCAGGCTGGTCACTGGCTCAGCCCCAGCCCACGAGTAATAACGAACGCCATTGTATTCGTAGTCGCCTTCACCGCATTCGGTGGCGGGAATACCGCCCGGATGCGCAGCATTAAAGGTCACCGACGCTTCCGTGGTCATCGACTCAATGGATTCAATGGGAGCCAGCGGATTATCGTCGCCCGAGACAAATGCCACCAGATGCGATGCCGTAGAAATAAAGGCTTCAAACGCGGCACCAAAAAGCTCGGAATTATCCGACCATTCCAACAAGGTATCCGCCACGACCGTGCCTTTATTCACGCCCGATATCGAGGTCACCGACGCCACAATATCCGGCCGCACAGAGCCCGCGTAACGCGTAGTAGGACCACCATGGCTGTGACCAATCAGATTCACTTTTTCGGCCCCCGTCAGTGCCAGTACATTCTCAATCTGATCAATCAACTGTTCGCCGCGGACTTCGGGATAATTGGTATTAGATACCGTGGCAATAAAGACCTGCGCGCCGTCGGCCTGCAGTGTCTCAGGAATTTTGTACCAGTAATCCACGCCCACCATCTGATCAAAGCCAAGAAAGCCGTGCACCAGCACAATGGGGTAGCGGGTTTCAGTGTAGCCCGACTCCGGACTGTCTGACATTGCGCACACAGGCGCACTCACAGCCGCACTGAGTGCCGCTGCCAGGAGTTGTTTTTTCATGCGATAACGCCTCATTTTATTGTTATTCAGGCGCTCCGGCCGAGAGCAAACTCAGTATACGAAGGTCAAAATCTGACCCAACGAATTATGCGGCCACACAGGAACTAATCCGGGCAGGATTACAAATCAACACGGGGAGTTTGGGATAGATACGGCCACACTCACCCCTAAGGATGAGCATGGCACGAATAGCCACATTACATGACTATTCATAAAATTGAGAAAGGTAACGCCAGTAAAAGGCCAAAAGCGCTTACAAGGAGAAGCGCTTAAGACAAGGAACGCTTAAGAAAAGAAGCGCGCGTTGGCTTCCTGCAGCGCCGCAGCGTCCGCCTGAATACGGTCCACCAGCTCCTGAACCGTCGGGATGTCTTCGATCAGGCCCTGAGTCTGGCCAATAAACTGCACGCCGTTCTCAAGGTCGCCATCGATGGTCGCCGCCTGTAAACGTGGCACGCTGGCGCCAAAGTAAGCGAGCAATTTGATTTTATCGAGCATCACCAACATGCCCAGCATGATCTTCCAGACCGGCTGCTTCACAATTTTGGCGGCCTTCGTGGCTTCTTTGGCCGCCATGATCAGGTTCATCGGCTTTTTGGTTTCTTTCTCAGAACGTGGCGTTTGCATCACACGCGCCCAGAGGCCATCAAAGTTCTTCGAGTAGATAGTTTCTTGCTCAGACTTAGTCACTACCGTCTCTTTCACTTGCGTGTGCAGCGGGCTGTCGGCACAGGTTGCAAAACGAGACCCCATGGCCACGCCTTCAGCGCCGAGGTTTAAGGCAGCCATCAGACCACGGGCGTCGGCAAAGCCACCGGTAGCAATCACAGGGATATCCACTTTCGAGGCGATGGACGGCACCAATACCAGAGAGGTCACAGCGCCACCGTGCGCCGCCGCTTCGTGGCCGGTCACTAACAAAGCATCGGCGCCGATGCTTTGTGCAGATAGCGCATGTTTCTCAGACACTACGGTCGCAATCACTTTGCCGCCGTATTCATGAGCACGTTTTACCAGCCAGTCGCCTTTACCCAGAGAGAAATTAATCACCGGCACCTGTTCCGCCAACGCCACTTCTGCGTTTTCTTTGGCACCCGGCATCAACAAGGTGACACCCACGCCGAACGGCTTGTCGGTCAATTCACGAATTTCACGAATCGACGCGCGCGTTTCTTCCGGGGTCAGTGGGCCACTGGCAAGAATACCCAGACCACCCGCATTAGAGACTGCGGCCACCAGTTGCGGTGTAGAAATCCAGCTCATGCCCGGCAGAATCAGTGGTGCCTCAATGCCAAACAGTTCGGTAATGCGTGTTTTCATTTCAAATCCCCGGTGAATTAACGGGCAACACTGTACCGTGGCAAACGGGTTTGTCCATTGCCGAAATGACGTTGGCGGATGATGCTTACGAAAAAGAGAGGGAGGGCTTAGCGGTAGTTGATGCGGTCGGCATCACGAACAAAATTACGGAAGAGTTGCTGGCGCTGCTCGGAAGACATGTCGCGTAATTGCTCGAGGTGCTGCATACGCTCTGACACGTCGTCACTGCGACCGGCACCGGTAGGCGCTTGCTGTAACGCCTGATAGAAATGATCGAGCGCCCGACGTTGCTCTGGCAGTGCGTTGTTCCATTCTGAGGTCATGTCCGAACGCGGGCCAGCATGAGGCGGATTCGCCCACACAGAGACACTCATCAGACAAATGACAACCGATAAAACGCTACGCACGATACAACCTGCTCGGAAACCCGTTATTTTTCTAATTGGAAGTGTAACGGTAACCACACATTTTATTACGTGGTTACGGGTAAACTGCACGTAAAGACACCGGCTTACACACTGGTGGGCAGTTCAATACTGACTATCAAGCCACCATCGCGATGATTTCGCAAGGTGATTTGACCTCGGTGATGGGAAATTACCCGGTGCGCAATCGCCAAACCCAAGCCAAACCCACGATGATTGCCGCCCAGACGCTGTCGGGCGGACTCGGCTCTCACAAACGGACGCAGCAGATCCTGCAACTTGTCTTCCGGCACGCCCGGGCCATGGTCGCGAATCACCACGCGCAGCTGTTCGGCGCGCAACCGTACTGATACATCCACGCTGGTGCCCGCATCCGTGTGTAACAGAGCATTGCGGGTAATGTTCTCTAACGCCGATTTCAACAGGTTCGCATCGCCGACCAGCGGCTTTAAGCCGTCGGCAATGGTCAGGTTAATCAGACTGTCCGGGTGTTCAAAGCGGGCATCCTCGACCACGCTGGTGAGCAGGTCGCCCATATCCAGCGTGCGCCAGTGGCTATGATCCTGCTGGGTTTCCAGTTTCGCCATGTTCAACAGATCTTCGATCATGTCGTTGAGGCGCTGAGTCTCCAACTCAATCCGATCCAGATGCTCTTCCTGATCCGGCACCGCATCCAGGCGCGCCAGCTCCAACGCTACCGTCGACCGGGCAAGGGGCGAGCGCAATTCATGGGAGACATCACTGACCAACTGTTTCTGGTCCTGAATCAGGCGTTCGATGTAGCTGGCCATGTGGTTAAACTCGCGACTCAGGTCGCCCAGTTCATCCCGGCGCCGCAACGAGCGCTTATCCATGCGTGCCTGCCAGTCACCATTGGCAAACGCTTTTACCGTGCGCTGCATAAAACGCACCGGACGGGTCAGATACCCCGACAGCAATAAACTCCAGACGGCAAATAACAGCACCGACGCCAGTAAACCCCAACCCAGATACGCCGGCAGGTTAAACACCACCAGCGGGTGCAGGAATTCCACGACAAGTAAGTACACCCGGCCATCGACGCTTTGCAGCGGTGCCTTCACCAGAATTTCAGAACGCCCCAACGGATTAATCAGCGCCTCATACGATTCCGGCGAAAAGGCGTAATCCATGACGGCTTGAGGCGGATTCGGCAATAAGCTCAGGCCCTGATCGTCAAATACGTAGGCATTCACACTGGGGTGGCGCTCAAAGCGCAGCAACCATTCGAGCAGCAAAGGCTCGCCGCCCTGTTGCAGAATCAACTCGGCCGCCGAAATATAGCCACCGGTAGGCGCAATCAGATTGATGGAGTCGTTGGACCACTGGCGGTAATACGCCGCCAGGATCAGAGTGGAACTGGTCGTGATGATGGCCGTGACCATAAAGGCCAGGTAGATCTTAAAAAAAACGCCGCGCATGTTTAGGCCGACGCATCCCCCGCCCGATACATATAGCCAACGCCACGCACAGTCTTAATGCGTGGATCACCATCCGCGGCCGGACCGAGTTTCTTGCGTAAATTACTGAGGTGCATATCGAGGCTGCGATCGAATAACGTCAATGAGCGTTGCATGGACTGCTCCGCCAGACGATTTTTATCGACGACTTTTCCCGCTTCACGCGCCAGCACGCCAAGAATATTAAATTCTGTCACGGTCAGGTCCAGCACCTCGCCTTCGCGCGCGACGGTGTGCTTATCAAAATCGATGGTCAGGTCATCCAGTGTCAGCACCGCAGAGGCAACCTCCGCAGAACGGCCGCGGCGCAGAATAGAACGCAGCCGTGCCGACAGCTCACGTGGATTACAAGGCTTAGGAATGTAATCATCGGCGCCCACTTCGAGGCCTTCGATGCGATCCACTTCGTCGCCCTTGGCCGTCAGCATCAGCACAGGCACATCGCTGCGGGTACGAATCTGTCCGAGAATGTCGATGCCATTCCCGCCAGGCAGCATGACATCAAGCACCACCGCCTGATAGCGGCCGCTAAGCGCTTCTGCCAGACCATCTTCGGCGGTATGCACTGCCGTCACGCGAAATAACTCGCGCTCAAGGTAGCGACTTAACAAGGCCGTCAGTTCGGTATCATCATCGACCAACAAGATGTTCATTCAATACTCCGTTTTATGCTCTAGTCCTGCCATAACTGTCTTTCTAACCATACCTGTGACCTCAGATAATGTCATCGTCATCGCCGTCATCTCGTTGATGTTGCTCAACAAATTGAATGGCTTCGCGAACTGCGTCACTGATCTGCTCGCGCATCATCACCAACTCATCCGGCGACATGTAAAACGCCATGTCGACTTCGTAACGGATGTATCGCGGCGGCAGACGATTCAGGGCAACGCAGGCGATGTCAGCAAGCTTGCCATGATCTTCCCGAGACTCCACAGCGGCTAGCTGGCGGTGGATCTCTTCGGCCACGGGTTGTTCGTAATAATTACGTATTCGATGCGCAAAACTCATTCGGGAACCTGTCTAAATAGGACATCCTTCCTCCAGAATAGCAGCTTGTGCCTGACCTGCTTTACTGAAATAAGACGAGACGTTTTCAGGAAGCCCATATGCACACCATCAGCGACCTAATGACCCGCGACGTTCGCACCCTGACTGGCACCAGCACACTGCTCGAGGCCGAAAAACTGATGCGTGAGTTTCACGTGCGTCATATTCCTGTGGTCGATGACGATCATCGTATTGTCGGCGTACTAAGCCAGCGGGAGTTTCTGCGCGAGGCCTTTCGTATCACGGATAAATTTGGCGCGCACCACTTGCAGGACTATCTGGCGAAAACGCAGGTCGGCACCTGCATCGCCAGTGAAATATGCACCTTGCCAGCAGACACCCCCTTGCAGGATGCCGGTCGTCGCTTACAGGACGATAAACAAGGCTGCCTGATGGTCACTGACGATACCCAACATCTGCTGGGCATCGCCACGTCTCAGGACTTTGTGAAACTATCGATGGTGTTACTGACCGAGCATTGAGCCTCAGTCAGGTTTCTTCCAGCCACTGATATTGCGCTGCTTACCACGCGCAACGGCCAACTCCTGCTCACCAACTTCTTTGGTAATCACCGAGCCCGCCGCGACGGTGGCGCCCGCTCCGATCGTCACCGGTGCCACCAGCGAGCTGTTGGAACCAATAAAGGCACCCTCACCGATCTCCGTACGGAATTTATTCACGCCATCGTAATTGCAGGTAATGGTTCCCGCACCGATGTTCGCTCCTGCACCAATACTGGCATCGCCAATGTAAGTCAGATGGTTCACCTTGGCCCCAGCACCGATCTGTGATTTTTTCACCTCACAGAAGTTACCGACGCGGGCGCCATCGGCCAATTCAGCCCCCGGACGCAAGCGTGCGTACGGCCCCAACGAGCACTTTGCAGCCACATTGGCCTGCTCAATGTGGCAGTAGCTTTCGATGGCAACGCCCTGGCCAATGTGGCTATTACGAATCACACAGTAAGGCCCGACCGTAACGTCATCACCAAGAGTCACGTCACCTTCAAAGACACAGCCCACGTCGATAAAGACATTGCGCCCGACCGTCAGTGAACCGCGGATATCCAAGCGCGCGGGATCTGCCAGAGACACCCCCTGCACCAGCAGATCATCGGCCTGGCGTGCCTGATAAATACGCTCTAGACGCGCCAACTGACGACGATCATTCACGCCCTCAACTTCCGCCTCATCACTGGCTTGCAAGGCCTCCACCGCCACACCGTCCGCCACAGACATCGCAATTACATCGGTGAGGTAGTATTCGCCCTGAGCATTATCGGCAGACAACGCTGGCAACCAACGCTTCAGCAACTGCGCCGGCATGGCCATGATGCCGGTGTTCACCTCACGGATCGCACGCTGCGCGTCACTGGCATCTTTATGCTCAACGATCGCCTGTACGGCCCCTTGGTCATCACGGACGATACGGCCGTACCCCGTTGGATCATCCAGCACCACCGTCAACAAGGCTAGTTGCCCCTGAGTCGCAATCGCCACCATCTGCTCCAGCGTTTCGGTACGGATCAATGGCACATCCCCGTACAACACCAGTACCATGGCATCGTCAGCAACCGCTGGCATGGCTTGAGCCACCGCGTGACCCGTGCCTTTCTGCTCGAGTTGTTCCGCCCACTGAATCGGGCGATCGGCAAAGGCGGCTTTTACCTGCTCACTGCCGTGGCCGATCACCACATGCTGTTCCGCCCCAGACAATGCCTCAGCCGCTTCCAACACATGCCCCAACATTGGCTGGCCCGCCAGCGTGTGCAGTACTTTCGGCAAGTCTGATTTCATACGCGAGCCTTTGCCCGCCGCGAGGGTAATAACAGCCAATGTCATGGGAAGATCCTGGAGCTTTGCTAATCAACGAAAGCGCGCATTCTACCGTGTGTCATCAGCGGGGTCGAACACGCCGCCGAGAACACCAAATGGCACAAACCGTTACATTTTTAAGGGTCCATATTCGCCAATGTGGTTTATTTTGGCTTTAAGCCACCCGATTTTGACAGGATTATGACGAGTGTCACATTAGTCGCCGGGTTTACCGGGGTAGTCTGTAAAAACCGCTGGTCACTGGCTCACGACGTTGCATAACATAAGTTCACACAACGCATGACGCCCAACGGCGCCAGCAAATAATAACAATAACAAGCGAGGCTATTATGTCTGTGAAGTCGCTCACTTGCCGTTTCTACCGCACCCACGAAGTGAACATTGCGCGTCTGATCGAGATGCATAGTATTTTCTGTCGTTTCTATGAAAACGCCGATCTGGCCACCTTCATTCATGACATGAACGCTAAAAAAGGCGTATTTATCCTCAGCGAAAAACGCTCCGGACGTATTGTGGGCTTCAGCACCTACAACGAAATCGAACTGGATTACCGTGGTCAGAAAGCCATTGGCGTATTCAGCGGCGACACCATAGTTGAGCCCGAATACTGGGGCAACAAAACCATGCACACAGCCTTTGCCATGAAAATGCTGAAAACCAAAATCCTGCGTCCGACGACGCCGGTCTTCTGGCTGCTGATTTCGAAAGGCTACAAAACCTACCTGTTAATGGCACACAACTTTGAGCGCTTCTACCCGCGTCACGACCAGCAGGATAATGAGCTGGCGGCACTGACCGAGCAGTACTGTCAGAAGCTCTACCCATACGCCTACCGCGAAGAGGCCAAAGTATTGGATTTCGGCGAAGGCTACCACGCACTCAAAGACGAAGTGGCGGACATCGATCCCACCATGCGCGCTGCCAATCCGCATATCCGCTTTTTTGAGCAGAGCAATCCGGAATGGCGCCGCGGTACTGAACTGCCCTGCGTTAGTGAAATCCGTTTCTCAACCATTGGTCGCTTCTTCAAGAAGCTGGTCAGTGGCCTGAGCCGCCTGCCTGGCCGCAAACGTCGCGGTGGAAAACTGGCAGCCTGAGCTGAATGGCCCATACTGTTACATAGTGCGTAAATTGCGCCAAAGGGGAGAAATCCCCTGCGGCACGAATTTCGTTAATGATGACTTTATGGTTAAATTTCACGCCCGTGTGTACGCGCTCTGAGTCGTGTCGCAAAGACGCCTCGCACGGACCCAAAATTAAAAGAACAATAACAGCGCCCTCACCGTCCCTCATACTCCACAGACACAATCCGACCCTGCACACCGCGGGCGGCGGGAGAGTTCTGGTGAACCATTGCGCTGCATCATCACCACAAACCCGACAGGAGCTCGTCTGATGTCTGCTCTTCAAAATCTGACCACCTCGCTGCTGCACTTTGCATCGGCCACCCTCACCCGTAAAGGTGCGAAGAAATTCATTGATGCCAGCCACGATATCGAAAGCGTTCAGCGCGATATTCTTAAGGACACGCTGGCCATGGTTATGGGAGCGGAGTCAGCGAAAAAGCACGGTCTGGACGCCAACATGAGTCTGGAAGATTTCCGTAAGCAAGTGCCGATCACCACGTACGACTACTGGCACGACATGATCGTTGAACAACAGAAAAGCGGCCAACCGATGCTGACCACCTCCAGCTGCGACCGCTACCAGCCGACGTCGGGCTCTACCTCAAAGATTAAGTGGATTCCTTACACGCGTCCGTTCCTGGATCAGGCCGATGAAGCCATCAGCCCATGGATGTCTGACCTGTACGCCAGTTTCCCGGGCATTAAGAAAGGCCGTCATTACTGGTCATTATCCTGGGTGCCTAGCGATCTGCGTGAACAGGTCAGCGACAGTATCAACGACGACCTGCAATTGCTGCCTTGGTGGAAGCGTCTGTTTATGGCCGGCACCATGGCCGTCCCTGAGGGTGTTTCACTGGCGCAAAGCTCTGACGAATCCTTCTTTGCCACGTCCTGCTATCTGGTCGCCTGTACTGACTTATCCTTTATGTCCGTCTGGAGCCCGACCTTTGCCATGAGCCTGCTGCAGATGATGCAGGAACATCGCGAAAAGATTGCTGAGGTACTGGAAACCGGTCAGTGGGTTGCCCCCTTCGACAGCCTGAAAGATCTTGAGCCACCCAAGAATGCCGCCGCCGCCGCCTACATGCGTCGCTGGGATGGCGAGATCACGCCAGAATTCACCAAAGCGATCTGGCCAAACCTGGCCCTGATCAGCTCGTGGGATACCTCATCATCCAAAGGCTGGGCAGAAAAACTGCAAGCGATCTTCCCGCACAGTGGTTTCCAGGGCAAAGGCCTGTTCGCCACCGAAGGCGTCGTGACTTTCCCGATGGGTGCCGAGTACCCGCTGGCGTTCACCAGTCACTTCTACGAATTTGAAGATCTGGATACCGAAGACATTCTGTGCGCGTGGGAACTCAAAGAAGGCATGCGTGTGCGTCCGATCATGACCACCGGCAACGGCCTGCTGCGTTACCAGACCAAAGACATGCTGCTGGTGACTGGCTTCATTAACCAATGTCCGTGCCTGCGCTTTATCAGCCGCATCGACGGTGTAGACATGGTCGGTGAAAAACTGTCACCGGATTCTGCCGTCAAACTGATCGATCACTTCAGCGGTGTGAAAGGCCTGTCACCAGTGACCCTGATTGCGCTGCCGTCCTCCGACGTGCGTGCTAAGCCCATGTATGCCCTGCTGTGTTCCGGCGGCGATGCGGCATTGGCTGCCCGTGACGACCTCTGCAAACAACTGGAAGAGCAACTGTGCCAGCACTTCCACTATCAACTGGCGCGCGAACTGGGTCAGCTCGGCCATGCTGAAATGCTGATCGTTCCGGACGCGATGGAAGTGTATACCGAGCACAAAATTGCCGGCGGCATGGTGGCCGGTAATATCAAAATCGAACCACTGGCTCTGTGGCCAAGCGAACATCAGCCAGAAACCGTACGCCGTATTCTGTCTGAATCGACGCCAGCGGAGGCCAATGCATGAGCCAACGCTTTGTCATTCGCCCTACCGAGGAATCGGACGCACCTGGGTTGAGTGAACTGCTTGCGGACACACCGCAAGAAGGCAGCATTCAGCTCAACTTCGAACGCGAGCCGAACTATTTCTGGGCCACCGACGTTGGCACCACGCAACGTGACCTCTGGGTCATGTTTGATACCGAGCAGGAGCGTGTTGCCGGTGCCTTCAGCATGGGTAAGCGTGATGTCTATGTCGATGGTGAGCGTCAGGCAATTCGCTACGGCAGCGACCTACGCATCCACCGCGATTATCAGGGTGGACGCTCACTGCTGCGCTTCTTTAAGGCGCTGCCCAAAGTGATCGGCGACGATTACTACCAGACGGTGATTCTCGAGGAGAACGAAGCCTCGTTGAGTACTGTCGGCGGTAACCGCCTCAAGCTCCAGCCTAAGTACTACCCGTACCGTCGCCACCGCACCAATATGATTGACCTGCGCCGTCGTGAAAAGCATCAGCCAGACTGTCAGGTGCGCCGTGCGACGCGCGATGACCTGACATTGATGCAGTCATTCTTCGACGACAATGCTCGCGATAAACAATTTTATCCCTGCTACGACTTCAGTCAGGTCGGCAGTGATGATCCGTATTATCGGGACATTCGTCTGGAAGACTTTTTTCTGGCGTTTGAAGGCGGAGAACTCGTCGGACTCACCGGTCTCTGGGACCAGAAAAAATTCAAGCAAACCCGCATTGCTGGCTACGCCAAAGGCATTGCCATTGCACGTCCGTTTTACAACCTGTACACCAAAATCGTTGGTGGGCTGTCATTGCCGCCGGCGGGTTCATTGACCAGCTACGTTAACCTGCACAGCACCGTCGTCAAAGACAATCGCAGTGATGTGTTTGCCGATTTGCTGGCCAGCGTGCGTGTTGAGTTGCGCGACAGCCACTACGATGCCTTAGTCGTTGGCTTTGATGTCGAAGACCCGCTGCAGAAAGTGACGGACGGCTATAAAAAAGTAGAGCTGTTCAGCCTGCATTTTCTTGCGGGATTTTGCGATGACCCCAGCCCAACGCTGGATCAGAACCGGTTAATGTATCTGGAAACTGCGCGACTCTGAGCATTCCTGCGTCATGGCCACACTGGTGTGCCATGGCACGATGTCGAACTCGATAGAGAACAATATGAAGCAATTAAAATTCGTGTTCCTTGGCCTTGTTATTATTGCCGGCGGCATCGGAGCAGGTTACTACCTGATGCAGAATGCCCCTGAACCTGTGATGCAGACGCCCGAAGCCATCATTCCGCAAGTGCCGTTTGCCGATGTCCGCATCGACTCTCAGGCCATCCCGGTATTCAGCCGCGGGCGCGTGCAGGCGGCCAGCGTGCACAAGATTGCCAGCCAGGTATCTGGCTTAGTCACGGACCTGCATCCGGAACTGAAAAAAGGCGCGGTGGTAGAAACCGGTCAATTACTGGTTCAGGTCGATGAGCAGCCGATCGTACTCGACATTGCACAGAAGAAAGCGCAACTGTCACAAACCAAACTGAAACTCGAAGAAACTCAGGCCAATGCCCGGGTTGCACGTCGTCAGGCGGGGCGTAATGCCTCCGACTACGCGCGTTTTGTTCCCCAGCTGGACTACGCCAACAGCCAAGTGGATGCCGCTCAGGCTGCGTTGGATTATGCCTACGATCAGCTTGAACACACCAAGATTACGGCACCGATCGAAGGCAAAGTCGTCGACGTCTATATCAATGAAGGCGATCTGGTACAAACCGGTTCGCCGATTGCGGTGCTCTATGGCATGGAAGAAGCAGAGATTCGCTTACCCCTGAGCGATGCCGAAATGCGCATCATCGGCGTCGAAGAAAATACCGGTGGTGACACTGGTCCAAGCTTTATGCCTACCGTGATTTTGCGCGACTACGAAAGTGGCGACGAATGGACCGGCTTTATTACCCGTACCGATGGCGAACGTAGCCGTAACCAGTTGTTGTATGTGGTTGCCCGCATTTCTGGTCAGCAGATGTTCAGCAACAATGGTCGCTATCTGGTGCCGGGGTCCTTCCTTGAGGCCGAAATCCGCGGCCAGGAATTAAGCTACCTGCGCATTTTGCCGCGCGATGTCATTCTGGCGGGGGATGCCGTGTGGATGATCAATGCCGACAACACCATCCAGCGCCAGCCGGTCAGCATTCGTTACCGTGGCAAAGAGTTTGTTTACATCGATACAGCATTGCCACCGGGCACCCGAGTGGTGGCGGGTAACTTCAACCGATTGGTTGAAGGCATGACTGTTGAACCCGTGCGCCGTAAATAACGGGAGCTTGCCATGAGACAAATGATTCGTTGGTTTGCGGAAAACCCAGTAGCCGCCAACCTGCTGATGTTCTGCCTGCTCGCGCTGGGCTTAATGGCGGTGCCCGATACCCGCAAAGAACTGATCCCCAATGTCACGCTGGATCGCCTGAGCATTCAGACGAAATTGCCCGGCGGTACGGTGGATACTGTCGAGAATAACGTCTGTAAAGCCATTGAGAACCGGATTTACGACATTCAGGGCACGCAGGATCTGACGTCACTCGCCTACGACGGTCTGTGCAGCATGACGGTCGACATCGCCGACGGCTACGAAACCGATAAAATTGCCGACGAAATCACCAAACGTGTGAACGAAGAAGGCCTGTTACCGGAAGATGCCGAAACGCCGGATATTCAGGAATTGTCGGTAAAAAACCGGGTCGCTAAATTAATTATTTACGGCAACACCAGCTACACCGCCCTGTCTGAAACCGCACGTGAAATTCGCAATGACCTGATGGAATTACCCGACATCAGTGTGATTGAACTACAGGACATGGAGCCGTCTCAGATTCGTATCGAAGTGCCCTCGCATAATCTCGAAAAGCACGACCTGAGCTTTGAAGACATCACCAATATGATCCGCCAGCAAACCGGTTTCTTACCCGGCGGTGTATTGGAAACGCAAGACGGCGATATTCTGATTACCAGCGATGCCTACAAGGATTCAGCCGAGGCCTATCGCAATATTGTGATTTATTCCGATGCTACTGGTGCTGAAATTCTCCTGCGTGATCTGGCCATCATTACCGATACCCGGTTTAGCAGTAAGACCAAAGCCAGCTTCGATGGCACGCCGTCGGCATCGTTAGATATTTACCGGGTCGGTGATCAGAGCATCATGGACATTGCCGACGACCTGCACTCTTACGTGGATCAGCTGCGTCTGCCGGAGGCGATTAATACGCATATCTGGCAGGACGAATCCAAGCACCTGCGCGAACGTATCAGCATGCTGCTGGAAAATGCACTGGCGGGTCTGGTGCTGCTGTTTATCACCTTATTACTCTTCCTGAATGGTCGTTTGTCCTTCTGGGTGAGCATGGGGATTCCCGTGTCTTTCTTTGGCGCCCTGTTCGCCATGCCCATCTACGACGTCTCGATCAATGCTATCTCACTGTTCGGGTTTATTCTGGTGCTGGGTATCGTGGTCGACGATGCCGTGGTCGTGGCCGAAGCCATCCATAACCGCAATGAACAAGGGGTATGGGGTACCGAAGCCGCACTGGCAGGCGCCTATGAGGTCTACAAGCCGATTTTATTTGCCGTTGCCACCACCGTGATTGCGTTCGTACCGCTGATCGGCCTGCCCGGTCCGGAAGGTAAAATGATGCAGGCGATTCCGATTGTAGTAATCGCCACGCTGGTGTTCTCGGTGATTGAGTCCTTCTTAATCCTGCCAGCGCACTTGTCGCACGCGCGTCCAGAAAAAGACAAGAAACAGCCATCCATGCTGGCCCGCTTGCAAGCCAAATTTGATGGAGCTTTGCAGGCATTTGCACAACGCATTTATTTGCCGACGCTACGTGGCTCATTGCAGGCGAAAGGCGTCATTATTCTGCTGTTTACCATCACCTTCGCGCTGATGCTGGTGATGATGCTGAATGGCATTATCCGTTCATCCTTGTTTACGCCGGTCGAAGCGGATTCAGTCGTCGCTCGTATTGTCTTGCCAGAAGGGTCACCGCGTCATAAAACGCAGGCTGCCGTCGATCGCATGACCAATGCCGCACAGCTGCTGAAACACCGTTATGAAATGGAAGGCGTGGCCGCCATTGATCATATTTATGCGGTGATCGCTCCGGATGACAGCAAGTCGACCATGAAGAGCAACCAGGACCGCGATCATTTGGCGACGATTACGCTGGAACTGGCCACCGACCGCACCGCGCGCATCAGTGGACGTGAGATTATTTCCAGCTGGCGCAATATTGCCGGGCGCGTTCCTGACGTCAGCCAACTGAGTTTCTCCGCCAGCCTGAACCCGGCACGTCCGGACATTCAGATCGAACTGTCCTCCAACGATCAGGAAGACCTTAAGGCGGCAGCCGACGATCTGCTTAGCCAACTCGAGGAGTTTGGTGGCACCTACGATATTCGTCACACACAGGAAAACACCAAGAAGCAGGCGGACATCGTCCTGCGCGAGAACGCCTCATCGTTGGGCCTAACGCAGCAAGCCGTGGTCGCTCAAATTAATAAGGCCTTCCAGGGCAGCGTGGTACAGAACGTTCAGACCCGCGATGATGAAATTGAAGTCTGGCTGGGCCTGCCGGAAGACGAGCGCGATTCCTCCTGGCACCTCGAAAACATGCACGTGAAGTACGGCCCGGCGCAATACGTTCCGCTGGGCGCCATCGCCGACATCATTTATCAGGATGCACCGACCCACACCAAGCGTAACGAGCGCAAGCGTGTGGTGACGGTCACCGCGTTTGTCGATACCGGCGTAAACTCCGTGATGCAGGTACAGACTCAGGTTGAAGGCAAAGTTCTGCCCGAACTGATCGATCAGTACCCGGGCATGAGCTGGGCGCGAGGTGGACAGCAGCGGGATCTGGGTATCTTCATGACGACGCTGTTCCAGTATTACATGGTAGCCATCTTCGCCATGTACCTACTGCTGGCGGTGCTGTTTAAATCTTACCTGCAGCCTTTCATTATTATTTACGCGATTCCGTTCGGCATCATGGGGTCGGTCATTGGCCACCAGCTGTTCGGTATGGTGATTACCTCATGGTCGTACATTGGCATGGTGGC
>Ga0255776_10001345_pt1 | contig 27774 bp, 27 predicted proteins | sample 071ome_19_FD_179974 | JGI IMG/M metagenome (GOLD analysis project Ga0255776, IMG submission 179974) | Coastal salt marsh microbial communities from the Groves Creek Marsh, Skidaway Island, Georgia - 071413AT metaG (version 2) | ecosystem: Environmental > Aquatic > Marine > Intertidal zone >... | reverse complement strand
GATGGGTATGGAACTTGCTGCTTCACTGAACTGTGTCTCATAGCAACAAACCTCTGGCGCCAAGGACAGACAACACCATGAGCAATACCATGAGCAGCGACATCACCACGGCCATCCCATTCTTATTATGGAAAGGCATTGATCGACCATCGTCGCCAAGGCAAGTCAGTGTGGGGACTTGCCGCTGGAACTTAATACTGAGGCTGATGTTTGCCGCTTCTATCACGGTGGTTGGCCTGAGTGCTTTTGAGGTAAGTGCTGCTGACGCGAATGCGGATGAAGAAGCGACAACCGCCTCAGACATGGCCGCCTCAGACACGGCAAAGGCCGCAAACGACACACCAACGCCCGTCAACACAGAAGGCGCCCCCTCAGGCAATGATACTGAATCCAGCAACACAGACGCACCGGCCAAGGTACTGAGAGCAGTCCCCTACCCAGAACACGCACGCCACCAGCAATTAATTACCCACCTGACATTACAGAACCGGCAGCAAGAGGTCGTCCCACTGCTTGCTGGAGACGATAACTTTGACGGCTTGTTTCTGAGAGAACGCAGCGGCGAAGCGCAAGGCGGTGCGCTGATTCTGCATGATATTGCGCAACATGCGCACTGGCCGTCACTAACGGGCCCGCTGCGGGAGTCACTGCCAGACCACGGTTGGACCACCCTATCCATTGCCCTACCCGATCCTAATCAGGATCGTAATGCCTACGATCTCGCCATACGCGCTCGTATTAATGCCGGTCTCGATTATCTGGCCAGTCGAGGTCAGTTAAACGTTGCCTTAATCGCCCCCGGTGACAGCGTGGTCTGGGCCGCTGGCGCCTTACAAGCGCGTCAACGTGCGACTGAAAATGCCCGAGGGCTGGCCCTGGTGATGATTGATGCCCGCGAGCACACTCTCAGCGCACTCACCGTCGAGCAGGTACTGGAAACACTGGACGCCCCGATTCTGGATCTGATCACCGACGACCGCAGCGCCGATGCCGCGACACGCCAATGGCAGCAAACCTCACGGTTAGGCGCCATGAAGCGCAAAAAGCGTCAGCAATACCATCAGATTGAGCAATCGACCCGAGATACTCCTGAGCGGGTCGTTCGCCGTATCCGTGGTTGGTTAAAACGCCACGCTGCGGGGACAGAACTGCCGAACTGACGCTCTGCCTGTGCGGATATCCGTCGATTTTCAGCAAAGTTGTTAACCTCAACTACACTGGAAATCAGGAATTTATCCACCAGGGAAACGCCATGTCCGCCCCCGTATTTGTCACCGCCGCTGGCATCTCAGCCGAACTACATCAGGCCATGATGGAAGCCAGAGGCCTCGCGCTGACGGCCAAAAATGCCCGTGCTTTAGCTGTTCGAGCCGGCAGCCGCACTGTTGGCTTTCGTGCCATTACCGATTTTATTGAAGAACTGGCCAGCAACATCATCAGCCAGTCACGCACCATCAACAACCACGCCGAGGCGCTGTCGAATACGGCCGTCAATGCCTGGCGCACGGAGCAAGCTTATCGTCGCCTCGCGGCGATCTGCGCCAGCGATGCCAACCACAAAGCCTCCGTTGAACCTCAGGCGCAACGTTGTGGCCAACAACTGGATGAACTGCAAACCGAACTACAACAGGGGTTACGCTACCTGCTCGATCAGTTAGAAGAGAGTCGTAAGCACATGCGTACGGCCAACCTGATTGCCACGTCCAGCAATGTTGAAGCTGCCACCGCTGGGGATTTCCGCGAGCAACTGCAGGTCATCGCCGACAATATCCGAGCCACCGCCGATCGTATTGGTGGCCATCTGAATCAGGCCAGCCGCCTGTTGAACCGCAACCACAGGGAAAGACAAAGCGCATGAAAGCCACCATCCTGTACGAAGACGGCGACCACCGCTGGATTATGTTTGGCCGTGATCCCGGCACCAGCGACACCATCGTCGACACCAACCAATATCTGATTCAGAGCGGCGATGAAGCCATCCTGCTGGATCCGGGCGGCACCGAGCTGTTCGCCCCTATGTTGTCTGCCGTATTGAAATACGTGCCCGCTGAGCAACTGACCCGCCTGTTCGCCTCTCACCAGGACCCCGACATTATTTCCTCATTAGGGCTTTGGGATCAGGCGTTGGACCACGCCACCTTGTATGCCCCGGATATCTGGGAAGGATTTATCCGCCACTTCGGCATGACCCGTACTCGCTACCACGCCATCCCGGATGAAGGTATGTCACTGACACTGGGCCGCATCACCCTGCAATTTGTCCCTGCACATTACCTGCATTCACCTGGCAATTTTCATGTCTGGGACGCCAAAGCCGGCATCCTCATGAGTGGTAATGTTGGTGGCACGATGGAGGGCAAAGGTGCCCCTATCTGGGTTGACGACCTGGATCGTCATCTGCCGAAAATGGCCAGATTCCATCAACGCTGGATGCCCTCTGAACCCGCTAAACAAGACTGGATTCGCCGTGTCAGCGGATTAGGAATCAAAATCATGGCACCGCAACATGGCAGTCTCTTAAAAGGGGCGCAAGTTGATGGTTTTCTACGCTGGTTTGAACAACTGAAAATTGGCTCTGCCGTAGGATCATCCCTGCGCTGAGACCAACGACACCGACCAGTGTGCGTGATAGCATGCCCGCGCGTTTAAATATTCAGGCACGGGCATGGACTTACCTATTTTTCAGATCGACGCTTTTACCCGGGATAACGCCACTCTGTTCAGTGGTAATCCTGCGGCCGTTATCCCACTGAACGCCTGGCTAACGGAAGAACAAATGCAGGCCATCGCGGCGGAGAATAATCTGTCAGAGACCACCTTCTTCGTACGCAATGATGACACCTACACACTGCGCTGGTTTACCCCTACCAACGAAGTTGATCTCTGTGGTCACGCCACTCTGGCAACGGCCCATGTTATCCATCAGGTTCTGGGCGATCAGCGAACAACGCTCCCTATGCAATGTGGCGTCGGCCCGATTTCAGTCGATGTCATCAACGACGGTGAAGAATACGCCCTTACCTTTCCGCGACGTATGCCCGACGCCGTGAGCGGCAAGCGCCTGAAAAACAAACTGAGTAAGCTCTTGGGCCAACCGGTCGTTGAGCTGTATGAGTCACGCGATCTGATTGCCGTACTGGAAAATGAAGCGGCGGTTCGCGAGTGCCAACCCGACTTTGCCGGATTGCAGACGCTGGAGCACTTTGCCTTAGCGATTACGGCCCCGGCCGAGTCTCCTGAGCGGGATTTTGTCAGCCGTTTTTTCGCACCTCGTCAGGGCATTGATGAAGACCCAGTAACGGGATCATCATTCTGTTCGCTCGCGCCATTGTGGCAACAGAAGCTGGACAAAGCAGTACTGAGTGCAGAGCAGTGTTCCGTGCGTGGTGGTCATGTGTCACTTACCTGCCTCGAAGACAGTGTGCGAATCGCAGGTACGACCTTTCATTACATGCAGGGTGTGATTCGTCTGCCGCTTGCCGAGCGCTGAGAAATCACTAAACTCAAGTGATGCTGTCGTCGTCCGTGATTTACTTACCCGCTACGCCCTCAAATGGTGTGTCTCCCGAGCGCCCGGGTTCTGAGCGCGCAACCAATGCGCAAGCGACCTCCCGAACAATCACGGACCGCAGTACGACCTCAGGCTTCTCTGGCGAATACTTACCCGCCTATCCGGACGAACAAACGTTAGACATGGCATCGCAACGCCGCCAACAAACGGCGTCGAACAGTAGCATGCAAAATGCGTATCTTGGGGTGGAAGCCGCGACGGAAAATCGCGGCCAATATCTGGATGTGTACGTCTAACGAAGTCATCGTAGATTTGTGATTGCCGTAGTCACTGATTCAGAGGTTCAGGCGATCGCTCACCACGTTTATCTCAGCTACCCTTGCCTCAACTGTTCTTATCTCAGTTGTTTTTATTAGTGCCGAGTGGCGCCAGGACAAAGCGATCCCGCTCGCTGGCTCCCCAGCTCATTTCGGCATTCAAATTATCCGCAATATGCCGTACGGACACATGAGAAAGAATCAGGTTCTGCTGTAGATGCTCGTCGTTCAACAACTGACGACGGAAACGAACTTCCAGTACGCCGCTCTCTGAAAAACGACGGCGACTGTGCAAGTGCGTAATCAGCGCGCCGTTATCATCGGTCAAACGTCCCGACACCACCAGTACACCGGGCTCAACAATATCCACCTGCAGTGGAATCACCAGGTCATCGGCATCCATAGATAGCTGCCCCACCGACGACACAATGGCCTTCGGAGTGAAGAGTTCAAACGCTGCCGTGGCGGTGCCCGGCAATCGTTCAGGGGATTTCAGGGTAGCGACTAAACGCAGCGCCTGAGGCCACTGCGGTTCCGGTTCTGCAGTGATCACACCCATTAATTGATCAGGCCCCGATGCAAATTCCGGCGTGATGTCTGCGACAAAATTTCCCTGAGCGGTGGTTAACGCCACAGACAGCTGCGCACCAGCAGGCAAACTACCTTCCACCAACTCTAAGACAACCCGGGCTTCCAGAGGCTGATCTCGGCGCATTCGTGCTTTCGGCACCTGCACCGTCAGCCGAGCCTTCACATCATCGTAAACAATGTCGCTGCTTTCGCTGATCAACTCGGGAGAGCGCACCCCCGCCCATTCAGCCCAGTCGGACCCGGGAAGCGATCCCGATGCAGTGGGCGGCAAGTTACGTAACGCCGACAATGCGCCATCGGCATCATCCGCAGACGAGGGTTTAAATACTTGGAGGCTTAACGCAATGATCAACCCGGGTAGCAGCAAAATAGTGCCTAAAACCCAAGGATTCGATGCATTTTTCATGTCAGGGATGCCTGATTGTTATTGTTTATTAGTATGAAAAAAGCTTGTTACCACAGTTTAGTAGCATTTGGCCTTAATAGGCAAAGGTTGCGCCCATCTCTGTGCGAATAAGCTACGTATCTGGCTAATTGCTGGCACGTTGTGGCCTTGTCGTGGTTAGTCCGATCACGTATCAATGATATTGGGAAATAATAAAAACACAGGATCACCTAATGAAACGACTACCTATCATGGCCGGGATTCTACTGGCTGCGGGCTCGCTATCGACTCAGGCGGGGCAATACGTTGTCACCACCCATCAGATTGATGATCAGGCCGGAGCGCAATTTCAACGCTGGTTTCCAGCGCTGTCGGTCAAGCGCCGTATGGCCGACCGTCGCCGTTGGGTGATTAACCTGCCAGACGATAATACCCGCCTGATCGATGCCCTCAAGCGTTACAACCTGATCAAAGACGTGGAACCCGATATCCACGTAACCACACAGCTGGTGCCCAACGATCCGTTTTTCAGTCAGCAATGGGGACTGTTCAGTGACGCAGCAGGCATTAATGTGCAAGCAGCATGGGATATGACGCAAGGCGCTGGCGCGGTGATTGCGGTTGCCGATACCGGTTACGTGCCTCACCCGGATCTGAATAGCAACCTGCTGCCCGGTTACGACATGATCAGCAGTGCCAACAGCGCCCGCGATGGCAACGGCCGCGATAACAATGCCGTCGATGAAGGCGATTACACCACCTTCTGGACCTGTGGTTACAACAGTAACTCCTCCTGGCACGGCGCTCACGTTGCGGGCATCGCCAACGCCAGTGGCGATGATGGCACCGGAATGATTGGCGTCGCGCCGCAGGCAAAGCATGTTCCTGTCCGCGTTCTCGGCACCTGTGGTGGCTCTCTGTCTGACATCGCCGATGGCGTTTTGTGGGCCGCTGGCTTGCCCGTGTCAGGCCTCCCGACTAACCCCAACCCAGCGGACGTGATCAATATGTCACTGGGTGGTGGCGGCAGCTGTCCGGGCTTTATGCAGGATGCTATTGATGCAGCGACCGCCGCGGGCTCGGTTGTGGTCGTGGCAGCCGGTAATGAAAACACCAATGCCTCGGGGTCGGTTCCAGCGAACTGTAATAACGTGATTACCGTAGCATCGCTTGGCGTGGATGGTAGCCGTGCGAGCTATTCCAACTATGGCAGCGTGGTCGATGTTGCCGCACCGGGCGGTGGTAATGGCGACGGAATTCTGAGTACCGTCGACAGCGGTACCCAGGGCCGTGCCGGTGCCTCTTATGCCAAGTATCAGGGCACCTCGATGGCGGCGCCACAAGTGGCGGGTGTCGTTGCTCTCATGCGCTCTGCCAACCCAACACTGTCTCCGGCGGATATTGAAACCATCCTGAAGGATACAGCTCGTCCATTTGCTGGCACCTGTAATCAGTGTGGTACAGGACTGGTCGATGCTCATGCCGCTTTGCTAGCAGCAACGGGGAACGACAACAGCGATGATCCGGGTGAGCCTACGGAGCCGACCGATCCTACTGAGCCAGCGCCAGAACCCGTCATTGAGACCGTGACCTACGGCGGTGGTGCCAATATTGCGCTGAACGATGCCCGTCGTTACTGGTGGTTCCTGACTCGCGAAGGCGTGTCTCGCGTATCGCTGAATGTCGGTAATAACGGCGCTAACACCTTAGCCAGTGTCGACATCAATCATGCGAATCATAATGAACTGAGCGTAATTCTGACGGCTCCGAATGGTGCACAAAGTGCCATGACCCGTACGAGCCTGAACGGTAATACGGGGACGTACCAAGCCATGCCAGGCAGCGCAGTTGGTAATTACGTAGTAACCGTGGTGGATCGCTCACCGGGTAATGCAGGTACTCTGTCCCGCTTCACCATCAGCCAGGACGAAGAGCGCTGAGTACGCTCTGGGTGTTAACACCCAATCAAAACAGCGAGCCATGCGCTCGCTGTTTTGTTTTTTTCGCACATGGTGCCGCTTTTCTTTCTTAATCGCCCCACTTCTGTCTCGTCTCCCTTCTATATCGCTCCCCTTTTTTATGAGCACACACACTTCACTTACTAACAAACCATTAGTCCCATCAGGCCAACAATAAAATCCCATGGCGCATCTGCGGTCACCTTCACACCTCAGTAACGATTGCGGCCCATACCGTTACATCCGTGACTTCGGACGGGCCGATTTCAGCGGTAATTTCTCTGTCGGGATTTTCCAGTGACAGGGACCAAACATGCCAACGCCACCCTCGCTTCACGGCTTACGCCATCATGCGCTAACGCCATTTATTGACGTTTTCACCCCCGAAACGGACGCCGACGTTACGCGTCTGAATGAGTTAGTGGCTCAACACCACGATGCCATCATGCAGCGCTTGCAACAGACCGGTGCCATCCTCTTCCGCGACTTCAGCCCACTGGGGGTCGAGGGGTTTGAACCTTTCGTTGAAGACACGTTACAGCTCGATGCCTGGAATGCCTTTAATAGCAAAGGTACTCCGAAAGCGATCGCCAACTGGTTACGTAGCTGGTCGGAAAAAGTCTTTGGTGCAGGCGATTATCGTCGCTATCTAGGTAAATCGACCGTCCAGTTAGGCCCGGTAGAAAATTCAGTACAAGGACCGCACGTCGAAGGCGGTGGGCTGATTCAACGTTCTCGTTTTCTCACCTTGTATTGTGAGCAACCGGGGGAAGCCCGCGCCGAGACAGGTATTGCCGATTTTTCCTCGGTGTATCAGCGCTTACCACAGGCATTGCAACAAAAAATGCGTCAGGGATGGAATGAATACGAGTACACCACGTCGCAACCACTGAGCCTGGTTGATCGTCTACTTCTGAAGCTCAGTCCGATGAGTTGCACGTTAAATCCAGATGGAACCGGACAATTAAAGGGCAGCCCCTGCCCTGCAGCTTGCGTCGTTCCCGGAACCGAGGATATTGCTGTGCAGCCGTGGGCATTTGCACGTAATTCCAATCAACAAGTTCTGAAAGCGGCGCAAGCCATCTTCAAACATCGTGGAGAATTAACGACAGACTCCACCGCAGATGCATTGAATATGCACTGGGACATTATCGACCAACAAGGTAACTCGTTAGGTTGGAGTGAAGAGGAACAACTCACGCTATTTAAAACGATTTTCTCCGAAGCGCATTTAATGGACTGGCAGCAAGGGGATGTCGCACTGATTGATAACGTCCGTCTGGGGCACTGGCGCATGGATGGTATTCAAGGCAATCGCCAGCTGATTCAAATACAATCGGCGCCCATTGATATTCGTGAGCATAAAGCACCTGATGAATTCGATTTTGATGCGGTCCCTGCGTAAATCGCAATGATCGCGCACCGACAATTCAACAAATAAACAGGCACAAAAAAAGCCGCTCAATTGAGCGGCTTTCTTATCAGGTAATCAGCAGAACTTACTGCTCAACACCTTTCATGGTCAGCTTAACGCGACCTTTCGGATCAACGTCCATGACGTGAACCTTAACCATCTGGCCTTCGCTCAGGTAGTCAGACACGTTTTCAACACGCTCTTCGCTGATCTGAGAGATATGCAGCAGACCGTCTTTGCCTGGCAGTACGGTAATGAAAGCACCGAAATCAACGATCTTGCTGACTTTACCTTCGTAGGTCACGCCTACTTCGATGTCAGCAGTAATGCCTTCAATCATCTTAACCGCAGCATCAGCGCTGGCTTTGTCAGTCGCGAAGATCTTGATTTCGCCGTCGTCGTTGATATCAACAGACGCGCCTGTCTTCTCGGTGATGTCACGGATGGTTGCACCACCTTTACCGATCACGTCACGGATCTTGTCAGCAGCGATCTTCATGTTAGACATGGTCGGTGCGTTTTCAGACAGCTCAGTGCGTGGCTCAGCAATGACCTTGTTCATGTCGTTCAGGATGCTCAGGCGCGCAGCCTTGGCTTTTTCCAGAGCGATTTCCATGATCTGCTCAGTGATACCTTCGATCTTGATATCCATCTGCAGTGCAGTGATACCTTCGTCAGTACCCGCTACTTTAAAGTCCATGTCGCCCAGGTGATCTTCGTCACCCAGAATGTCGGTCAGAACGGCGAACTGCTCGCCTTCTTTAACCAGACCCATCGCAATACCAGCTACTGGCGCTTTGATCGGTACACCGGCATCCATCAGAGCCAGAGAGGCACCACATACAGACGCCATAGAAGACGAACCGTTCGATTCGGTGATCTCAGACACCACACGGATGGTGTAAGGGAATTCGTCCTGAGTCGGCATCATCGCCTGAACACCACGACGGGCCAGACGACCGTGACCAATCTCACGACGACCCGGAGAACCCATACGGCCAGCTTCACCTACCGAGAATGGAGGGAAGTTGTAGTGGAACAGGAACGGATCAGTCTGAGTACCGTGCAGGAAGTCGATCATCTGTGCATCACGACCGGAACCCAGCGTAGTAGCAACGATGGCCTGAGTTTCACCGCGGGTAAAGATGGCTGAACCGTGAGTGGTTGCCAGAACACCAGTCTCGATAGTCAGTGGACGAACAGTGTCGTTGTCACGACCGTCGATACGTGGCTGACCTTCGATCACGCGGTTACGAACCACTTCGTACTTCAGCTCACCAACCATTTCGGCGATTTCGTCAGCGCTGAAGCCTTCTTCACCTTCAGCCGCTGCCAGTTTTTCAACGGCTGCTGCTTTAACTTCGTCCAGCTTAGCGTAACGAGCCATCTTGTCAGAGATGGTGTAAGCCTCACCGATACCAGCAGCTGCTTCTTCTTTAACGGCGTTGTACAGTGCTTCGTTGCGGGCTTCTGCAGTCCAGTCCCAACGCTCAACACCCAGTTCAGCTGTCCACTCGCTGATCGCAGTGATGGCGCTCTGGAAAGACTTGTGCGCGAACAGAACTGCACCCAGCATTTCGTCTTCGGTCAGTTCGTCAGCTTCTGATTCAACCATCAGAACCGCGTCTTTGGTACCAGCCACAACCATGTCCAGCAGAGATTCCTCAAGCTGAGCATCAGTTGGGTTCAGTGTGTAGCCGTCTTCGTCAGTGAAACCAACGCGGGCGGCACCGATAGGACCATTGAAAGGTACACCAGATACGGCCAGTGCCGCAGATACAGCGATCATTGCACAGATGTCTGGATCAACACCTTTTTCAGAGGCCATGACCGTCGGAATCACCTGAACTTCGTTCAGGAAGCCTTCTGGGAACAGAGGGCGGATCGGACGGTCGATCAGACGTGACGTCAGAGTCTCTTTCTCAGAAGGACGACCTTCACGCTTCAGGTAACCACCCGGGATACGGCCAGCGGCGTACATTTTTTCCTGGTAGTGAACAGACAGTGGGAAGAAGTCCTGACCCGGACGAGTCGTTTTCGCTGCAACAACAGTTGCGAGAACCTGAGTCTTGCCGATAGTGGCCAGCACAGCACCGTCAGCCTGACGGGCGATACGACCAGTTTCGAGAGTGACGGTCTGGCCGCCAAATTCGAAGGTTTTTGTCTTAGCAACAGGGATATTGCTCATTCAATCTTTCCTTAAATATTGTCAATAATTTCCCTACGTGACTGCCGGTGCTTCTAAGCATTTACCCTCAAAGAAGGAAAATGGTTAGAAGCACCACCGTGGATAACGTGCTACACGGGGTTGGCACCACAGCTTACGCAGGATGGTGTACGGAGTTTACGTGACCTAAAAAATAAGAGCCGCACTTGGCGACCCTTATCTTTAACTTGCCGTCTTAGCGACGCAGACCCAGCTTCTTGATCAGCTCAAGGTAGCGGTTTGCATCTTTGCCTTTCAGGTAGTCCAGCAGCTTACGACGCTGGTTTACCATGCGAATCAGGCCGCGACGTGAGTGGTGATCCTTCTTGTTCGACTTGAAGTGACCCTGCAGACCATTGATGTTGTAAGTCAGCAGTGCAACCTGAACTTCAGGAGAACCAGTGTCGCCTTCAGCGGTCTGGAATTCTTTTACGATTTCGGCTTTCTTTTCAGCAGACAGTGCCATGTTTTTTACTCCGTCTAATGTGCAAAAAATCACATCACCACCGTGCACATTTACAGTGGTATGCGGTGTCACTTATGTGACGGTCAAATCTTTTTCAGGCCAGATCTGGCAGGCTTACCTGCATCAGTCTCTGCGACCGGATAGCGCCCTTCTCAACCCGACCAATACCGAGCAGAATCCGGACCCCAGATTCAACGGCCCATAATTGTACAGAAGGGTGATCGCTTAAGCCAGTTCTAATCGCCTGTCCTTGCAGTAACCGTGCGGCTTCGGCCAGTGTCAGTGACACTTCCGGCCAACTCTCCGGCAAGGCGGTTTCAGGTGGCATCAACAGGGCGTCCAGCGCGGCTTTATCTTCGCTCAGCTCCGCCAGTTGCTCCAGCGATTCCAGAGTATAGGCTATCCCTTCATGGTAAGGGCCAGAATGCGTACGATGCAGGTCCTGCACGTACGCGCCACAGCCTATCGCCTCACCAATATCTTCCACCAAGGTACGGATATAGGTGCCTTTCGAACAGCGTACACTCAAGCTCAATGAATCTGGGGTGAAGCTGTTCAGGGTCAGCTCATGAATACGAATCGTGCGACGCTTTTTCTCGGCGACAGCCCGCATCTCTTCCTGAGACATGCCCTGACGGGCGAGCTCGTACAATGGCTTTCCGTCCATTTTCAGGGCGGAGAACATGGGCGGAACCTGTTCCACATCGCCGCGAAAGCGAGTCAGAATGGACTCCAGCAACTCAGCATCGACTTCAGGAACCGGGCGTTCCTGCAAGACCTCGCCTTCTTTATCGCCAGTGCTGCGCACCTGACCGAGGACGCCTTTGGTGTCGTAGCCCTTATCAGAATCGAGCAGCAGCTGTGAGAACTTAGTCGCCTCACCGAGGCAAATGGGTAACACCCCCGTCGCCTCAGGGTCCAGCGCACCGGTATGACCGGCCTTGTTGGCATTAAACAGACGCTTGACGCGCTGCAGCACCTGATTGGAACTCAAACCCAGTGGCTTGTTCACCACCAGAATGCCGGAAATATCGCGGCCTTTTTTCTTACGTCCCATATCAGTCCTGACGGTCATCCCCGTCATCGGCATTGTCAGCCTCACCCGGATGACGTGCATCATCGGCGTCACGAGCCTGCTTGATCAGGCCCGTCAGGTGGTGACCACGCTCGAGTGTTTCGTCATAGTGGAAACGCAGTTGGGGGGTTACCCGCGTAGTCAGGATTCGGGCCAGTTCTGAGCGCAGGTAGCCGGCCGCTTCGTTGAGAATCTTGCTGGTGTTGGCACGAATCTCGGCGTCGGTTTCACCCTTAGCCCCCATCACCGTGAAGTAGATGTCGGCATAGCCTAGGTCTTTTGCCACCTTCACCTGATTGAGCGTCACCATACCCAGCTTCGGATTTTTCATCTCAAACTGAATCATTTGCGCAACTTCGCGTTTGATTTGCTCACCTAAGCGCGAGGTACGACTGAAATCTTTTGGCATTATGTTTTCTCCAGAGACACCAAAGCCCGGATGAATCCGGGCTTTGGCTGATGGTCTGCCGATGCTCTGATTACAGAGTACGGGCAACCTCTTTCACGTCGAAGACTTCGATCTGATCGCCTGGGCGAACGTCCTGATAGTTCTTCACGCCGATACCACATTCGGTGCTCTGACGAACTTCCTGAACGTCGTCTTTGAAGCGACGCAGGGATTCGAGTTCACCTTCGTAGATCACCACGTTTTCACGCAGTACACGGATCTTCTTATTACGGTAGATAACACCTTCGGTCACCATACAGCCAGCAATCTGACCGAACTTAGGCGATTTGAAGACATCACGTACTTCCGCAATACCGACGATTTCTTCACGCAGCTCAGGCGCAAGCAGGCCAGCCATCGCTTGTTTCACGTCGTCGATCAGATCGTAAATAACGCTGTAGTAACGCATATCCACGTCGTTGCCTTCGACCACTTTCTTAGCGGCGTTATCAGCACGAACGTTAAAGCCGAAGAGTACCGCACCTGCGGCGACGGCCAGCGTTGCATCAGTTTCCGTAATACCACCCACACCGGATGCCACTACGTTCACTTTTACTTCATCGGTAGCCAGCTTCTGCAGTGAAGAGACAATGGCTTCCAATGAGCCACGAACGTCGGTTTTCACAACGACATTCAGTGACGCCACTTCGCCTTCCGACATACCGGCAAACAGCGCATCCAGTTTCGCCGCTTGCTGGCGTTGCTGCAGCTGCTCTTTCAGTTTGGTCTCACGGAATTCAGCCACTTCACGTGCTTTCTTCTCGTTTTCAACGACCATGAAGTTGTCACCCGCATCCGGCGTGCCATTCAAGCCCAGGATTTCCACTGGGATAGATGGGCCTGCTTCAGTAGTCTGCTGACCGTTTTCGTCGAGCAGTGCACGCGCACGACCGTAACAAGTACCCGCCAGAACCACGTCGCCTTTCTTCAGCGTACCGTTCTGAACCAGCAGAGTTGCCACCGGACCACGGCCTTTATCAAGACGTGATTCAACCACAACACCCTGACCCGGGCCGTCGAAGTGAGCTTTCAGCTCCAGCAGTTCTGCTTGCAGCAGTACGGCTTCGAGGAGTGCTTCAATACCCATACCTGTTTTTGCAGATACTGGTACGAATGGCACATCACCGCCCCAATCTTCTGGAATCACGTCACGAGCAGACAGCTCGTTTTTCACGCGATCCGGATCGGCGCTTTCTTTATCCATTTTGTTAACCGCAACCACCAACGGCACGCCCGCAGATTTTGCGTGCTGTACCGCTTCTTCGGTCTGAGGCATCACGCCATCGTCAGCAGCAACCACCAGAATAACGACGTCCGTCGCCTGAGCACCGCGCGCACGCATTGAGGTAAATGCGGCGTGTCCCGGTGTATCCAGGAAAGACACCATGCCGTGATCGGTTTCTACGTGATAGGCACCAATGTGCTGGGTAATACCACCGGCCTCGCCAGAGGCAACACGTGAACTACGGATGAAGTCCAGCAGGGACGTCTTACCGTGGTCAACGTGACCCATCACAGTCACAACAGGTGCACGAGTCGTTTGATCGCCGTCATAGTTCACAGCTTCAGTGACGTCCTGCTCCAGCTGGTTGTCAGCAATCAGCTTAGATACCTTATGACCCATTTCTTCCACGACCAGCGTGGCAGTGTCCTGATCCAACGGCTGGTTAATGGTCGCCATCACGCCCATTTTCATCAGCTCTTTGATGACTTCACCGGCTTTTACAGCCAGCTTGGACGCCAAATCACCCACGGTGATGGTTTCAGGCAATTCTACTTCGCGAACCACAGGTGCGGTTGGCTTGGTAAATGCGTGATCATTTGACTGGTTCGCTGAGCGACCTTTCGCTTTCAGCTTACCGCCTTTACCGCCACGACGCTGGTTACGGCCGTTACGATCGTTGCTGCCACCGTCGTCGAAACGGCTGTCGCGATCATTACGCTTACGCTCTGGCGTTTTCGCTTTCTTACGGTGATCGTCACGCTGCTGCGCAGCTTCGGCGGCCGCACGCTTCTGCGCTGGATCATCGTCCTGAGCGGCAGGTTTTTTCTCTGCTGCTTTCTTAGGCTTAACTTCCACCGCTGGCTTAGCAGGTTCAGCAGCAGGCGCTGTGGCCGCCGCTTTTTCAGCGTCGGCTTTTGCCTGAGCATCCGCTGCCGCTTTTTCTTCTGCTTGCTTCGCTTTCAGCGCCGCTTCTTTCTCAGCGGCCAGACGAGCCTCTTCTTCTGCACGCGCTTTTTCAGCAGCGGCATCGACCTCGTCACGCTTCACATAAGTGCGCTTTTTACGCACTTCGATAGCAACGGCTTTTTTACCACCCTGTCCGGTTTTCAAGGTCGTGGTTACCTTGCGTTTCAGGGTGATTTTCTTCGGTTCGCCAGTCGACTCACCGTGACTTTTTTTCAGGAACGCCAGCAGCGTCTGCTTCTGCTCATCGTTCACAGAATCTGTCTCAGCGCTCTGAGGCAGTCCCGCTTCTTTCATTTGGGTAAGCAGTCGCTCGGTGCTCGTCCCAACCACGTCGGCGAGTTCTTTAACTGTTACATCAGCCATACGTTTCTCCTATGCCGGGCGAGTGTTTATTCAGAGCCTTCAAACCAAGGCTTACGGGCGGTCATAATCAGCTCACCCGCTTTCTCTTCGGTCATCCCTTCGATATCCAGCAGATCATCGATGGACTGCTCGGCAAGATCCTCCATCGTGCTGATTCCTTTGCTGGCCAGAACCAGCGCCAGGTGTTTGTCCATGCCTTCCATCGTCAGGAGGTCTTCCGCCGGTTCCGCCGCTTCCAGCTTCTCTTCTGAGGCGATCGCCTGAGTCAGAAGCACGTCTTTGGCGCGGTTACGCAGTTCCGTCACGATGTCTTCATCAAGACCGTCGATCTGGAGCATTTCTTCCATCGGAACGTAAGCAATTTCTTCCAGCGTGGTGAAACCTTCTTCTACCAACAGCTGAGCAAAATCTTCATCAATGTCGAGGCTGTTCATAAAGCCTTCGATGAAGCCTGCGGCTTCCTCGTTCTGCTTATCGGCGGCCTGCTCTTCAGTCATGACATTGATTTCCCAACCCGTCAGCTCGGATGCCAGACGAACGTTCTGACCACCACGGCCAATGGCCTGTGCCAGATTGTCTTCAGCAACCGCGACATCCATGGAGTTGGTGTCTTCGTCGACAACAATGGATGCTACTTCCGCTGGAGCCATTGCATTAATGACCAACTGAGCTGGGTTGTCGTCCCACAGCACGATATCGATGCGTTCGTTACCGCCCAGTTCGTTGGTTACTGCCTGTACACGTGCACCACGCATACCCACACACGCACCCACAGGGTCGATACGCTTGTCGTTAGACTTCACTGCGATTTTTGCGCGTGAACCCGGATCACGGGCAGCACCTTTAATTTCGATAACTTCTTCTGAAATTTCCGGCACTTCAATGCGGAACAGTTCGATCAGCATTTCTGGCACGGTGCGGCTCAGCATCAGCTGCGGGCCACGATTTTCTGGGCGAATATCAAACAGAATGGCACGGACGCGGTCGCCCATGCGCATGATCTCGCGACCAATCAACTGATCTTTTGGCAGCAGAGATTCTGCATTGTTACCCAGATCAACGATCACGTTGTCGCGGGTCACTTTCTTCACGGTGCCGCCGATTAACTCGCCAACACGGTGTTCGTATTGCTCTACTACTTGTGCGCGTTCAGCTTCACGTACTTTCTGTACGATGATCTGTTTCGCGGCCTGCGCGGCAATACGACCGAAATCCGGGTTTTCCACCTCGATTTCATAAATATCGCCAGGCTGCAGGTTGGTATCAATTTCATGGGCTTCTTCCAGCGTGAGCTCATCGCCCAGACCAGGTACCACATCATTACTTACGACCAACCAACGACGGAACGTTTCGTAATCACCGGTTCGACGGTCAATATCGACACGGATGACCGCTTCTTCGTCTTCGTAACGTTTTTTCGCCGCTGCCGCCAGGGCTGATTCAATCGCCTGGAAAATAATTTCCTTTGAAACGCCTTTCTCGTTAGAAACCGCTTCTGCGACCAGGAGAATTTCTTTGCTCATCTTCTAGCCTCGCTCTGCAACCTTAGTCCTTGAATTGTGGTACTACGTTCGCCTTCTCAATCAGTTCGATAGGCAACAGATACTCGTTATCATCAACATGGATAACGATGTCTTCCTGTTCCACACCAATTAATTGGCCCTTAAATTTACGTCGTCCGTCAAACGCCATGCGTAAACGTACGTCGATAATATGTCCAGCAAGTGACGCATACTGTTCCAGGGTGAACAGTGGACGATCCATACCCGGTGACGATACTTCCAGGTTATATACCTGAGAGATCGGATCTTCTACGTCCAGCACACTGCTGATCTGACGGCTTACCTGAGCACAATGATCCACATTGATGCCGTCAGCATGGTCGATAAACACACGTAAAATCGAATGCTTACCCTGTGAAATAAACTCGAGACCCCAGAACACAAAACCCATCGATTCAACGACCGGCGCAATCATCTCGTTTAACTGACTTTCTCTGGCCATGGGGCTACCTCTTTCTGACTCTGTGTCCGCTGGAAACAAAAACTGGGCAACATGTGCCCAGTCCGCTACTGCCTATGCAGACCGGAACCAGCAAAGCTGATTCCTGTGTGACTGAACGAGGGCATGCAACGCCACTTTTCTATCGTCCAGCTGCTAAAAAGCCCCTGACGTGAGGGGCTTTAGATATAAGCAGCGGCATTATATGCGCTGCCAATAAAAAAAGCGAACCCGGGTTCGCTTCTTATCGCTGCCCTTCCGGATCATCCCGGACTGGCATCAGGAATAAGTTGGTGCGGATGGCGAGACTCGAACTCGCACGAGCATAGCTCACCACCCCCTCAAGATGGCGTGTCTACCAATTCCACCACATCCGCACACAAAGTCAGTGAAGATCTAATTACTTAGTTTCTTCGTTGACTGTTTCGACCACCGGAGTGTCGGCGTCTGCTGACGCATCCAGTTCTGGCGCGTCATCTGAAGACGGCGCGTATTCTTCCACAACTGGGGTGTCCTGCTCAAGCACTTCTGCACTTTCTACGGTAGGAACACCAAGATTTTCTAAGCCACTGGCCTGACGCTTGGCAAAAATAGCCAGACCCAGACTGGTAACGAAAAATGCGGTTGCCAGAATCGCAGTAGAACGACTCATGAAATTGGCAGAACCGGTCGAACCGAAAACTGTCTGTGAAGCACCCGCACCGAAAGAGGCACCCGCATCCGCACCCTTACCTTGCTGCATCAGGACGAAAGCAATGATGCCCAGTGCCAGGACGATGTGTACGATCAGAATAATTTGTTCCATAGACTTTTATGCTCTGCAAATTCCAATAAATTCTTTAACGTCCAATGACGCTCCACCCACCAGACCACCATCGATGTCTGGTTGAGAAAATAACTCCGCAGCATTTGCCGCTTTTACACTACCGCCGTAGAGCACGCGAGTCTCATCGGCAATACGTGCACTGCGAGCGCGAATCTGGTCGCGAATCGCAGCATGAATTTCCTGCGCCTGAGCCGGTGTGGCAGTCTCGCCGGTGCCAATCGCCCAAACAGGCTCATAAGCAATGACAATGCGTTGCCAGTCGGCATCAGACAGCGCACTCAGCAAAGGCTGAAGCTGCGCTGCAACTGTCGTTTTTGCACGGCCGCTCTTTCGCTCTGCCAGTGTTTCACCGACACAAACGACGGCAGTCAGACCAGCACGTAATGCCTGACGCGTCTTCGTCAGTACAATACGGTCTGTCTCACCGTATAAAGTACGACGCTCAGAGTGGCCAACCAGCACCATGCTGGCGCCAATGTCTCTCAGCATGTCTGCCGAGACTTCACCGGTATACGCACCCGAGGTTTCAGTAGCACAGTTCTGTGCACCTACTGCCACAGCGCTGTGCTGCGTTTCGGCCAGCGCCTGACTCAAATACACGTGCGGAGGGAATACCGCCACGTCACAGGACAGATCACCAGCAGCCTGAATGCCTTGCAACAACGTCGACGTCTGCGCTGTCGATGCGTTCATTTTCCAGTTACCGGCTACGAGTGTCTTGCGCATGAGCGTTCCCGAAATTCAAAGAGCGCAGATACTATCTGAGAAGCGCTGCAGGCACAAGAACCGCGCCGCGCCTGCATCACCTTCAACGCTCACAACCGAAGGCCAGGGCTTACCCGACGACCCGCTCTACCTGCTCGGCCAATGCCTGCGCCAGCATCTGAGTCACGGCAGGGTCTTCCCCTTCAATCATGACCCGTACCAGTGGCTCAGTCCCTGATGGACGCAAGAGTACACGACCGCGTCCTGCCAGTTTCTCTTCGGTATCGGCCACGGCTTGCTGCACGGTAGCGTCCTGCATCACATCAATATCGTTGCGACGGGCAACGTTGATCATGGTTTGCGGCATTTTGGTCATACGGGTCTGCCATTCATGCAGACCGATGCCCGTATCACGCAAAGCAACCAGCACCTGCAGAGCGGAAACAATGCCGTCTCCGGTGCTATTCGCATCCAGACATAAAAGGTGCCCTGACGACTCACCACCAAAGCGCCAGCCGTGTTCGGCCAACTTTTGCATGACGTAGCGGTCGCCCACTTTCGCACGAACAAAATCAATGCCTTTATCTTTAAGCGCCAGCTCCAGACCCAGGTTGCTCATCTGCGTACCGACCACACCGCCATTCAAACGCCCTTGCTCATGCGCATGACACGCCATAATGAACAACAGCTGGTCGCCATCGACCATGTCACCTTTATGGTCGACCATCATCACCCGGTCACCGTCGCCATCGAAGGCGATACCAAGGTCCGCTTGTTCTTCCAGCACGCGTGCACGCATGCCTTCCGGAGAGGTTGAGCCACAACCTTCGTTGATATTCAGGCCGTCTGGCTGATTCCCCATGCTAATCACGGTGGCGCCTAGTTCAGAGAATACCGCTGGCGCAATCTGATAGGTCGCACCGTGGCTACAATCCAATACGACCTTCAGGCCGCGCAGGTTCAATGAGTTCGCCGTCCCTTTACAGAATTCGATGTAGCGACCAGCTGCATCGTTAATGCGAACAGCCTTACCCAACTGATCGGATTCAACGCAGGTCATCGGCTGGTCGAGATAACGTTCAATTTCAAGCTCAACGTCATCGGGCAACTTAGTGCCATCGCCAGAAAAGAACTTAATGCCGTTGTCGTAATAAGGGTTGTGCGACGCACTGATAACAATGCCCGCCTGCGCTCGGAAGGTACGCGTCAGGTAAGCGATTCCTGGGGTTGGAATCGGGCCGAGTAGCCCAATATCCACACCGGCGGCGGACAAACCCGCCTCCAGTGCAGACTCAAACATATAGCCAGAGATGCGGGTGTCTTTGCCGATCAGAATGCGGCTCTTGCCTCGCTGTGCAAACACTTTGCCGGCCGCCCAACCAAGGCGCATCACAAAATCCGGCGTAATGGGGTGCTGTCCTACCCGACCACGAATGCCATCGGTACCAAAATATTTTCTACTCATGTCCTTCTTCCATCATCGCCGTGAGTACACTAATCGCATCACTGGTCGCTTTTACATTATGAACTCGCAGAATTCGTGCGCCTTTCATGGCACACAATGCCGCCGCCGTTGCACTGGCGGGATCCCGATCTGCGCCGTCGGGTAATACCTCGGCAATCATACGCTTACGAGACAAGCCCGTCAGAAGTGGGTAACCAAGAGACCCAATCTGATCAAGGCGGTTCAATAGCGTGTAGTTGTGAACGTGGTTTTTACCAAAACCAAAGCCAGGATCCAGCAGGATCTGACTGGCGTCGATACCCGCGTTACGAGCGGCATCGGCACGCTCAATCAGAAACCGTCGTACTTCCTGAATCACATCATCGTAACAAGGGTGCTTCTGCATAGACTCCGGCGAGCCCTGCATGTGCATCAGACAGACCGGCAACCCAGTCGCCGCTGCGGCAGTCAGCGCGCCCTCACGCTGCAAGGCACGTACGTCATTAATCATATGCGCGCCGGCCAATGCCGCTTCCCGAATCACGACTGGATTGCTGGTATCTACGGATACCGTGACATCCAGTTGCGCCGTGATCCCCTCAACCGCAGGAATCACCCGCGCAAGCTCTTCTTCGGTGGTCACCGGACTGGCACCCGGCCGAGTCGACTCCCCGCCAACATCAATCACGGTAGCCCCATCTGTCATCATGGCGGCGGCATGCTGAATCGCCTTCGCCGGATCGACGAATTGACCGCCATCCGAGAACGAATCAGGCGTTACATTGAGAATGCCCATGATCTGAGGGCGACGTAAATCGAGGGTGCGGGAACCGCAATGCAGGATCACAAGAATTTCCGGTGTCTGTAAAGCGCAGCAGAATACCAGAAACAAAACAGGGGCCGCAGCCCCTGTTTTGTTTCATTACTGTCGCTTTACCGGTTAAGGATTGTTCGCCGGTTCACCGACCACATCGTCATCGTCGCCAGCCATGTCGCGCGTTTCCTCGGCCGGCGCCGTCGGACCGCCGGAACCGCCACCCCAACCTTTCGGTGGACGAGGCTTGGTACCCGACATAATGTCGTCGATCTGATCGGAATCGATGGTCTCGTATTCCATCAGTGCATCTTTCATCATTTCCAGCTTGTCGCGATTATCGACCAGAATCTGAGTGGCTCGCTGGTAGCAGCGATCAAGCAGGTCTTTCACTTCCGAGTCGATGGTCTTCGCCGTGTCGTCAGACAAGTGCGCCATCTGACCACCACCGGAACTGCCGAGGTACCCATTCTGCTCATCTTCGGAGTAGAGCTGTGCACCCAAACGGTCAGAGAGGCCCCACTTAGTCACGTAATTGCGAGCGTACTTAGTTGCGCGCTCGATATCGTTGGAGGCACCCGTGGTTACCCCCTCTTTACCCAACGTCAGCTCTTCAGCAATACGACCACCGTAGAGAGAACAGATGTTGCTCTCGATGCCGCGCTTACTGATGGAGTGTCGATCTTCTTCCGGCAGGAACATAGTCACACCCAATGCACGGCCACGAGGAATGATCGAGACCTTGTACACCGGGTCGTGCTCCGGCACCAAGCGACCAACGATCGCGTGGCCAGCTTCGTGGTAGGCCGTGTTCTCTTTTTCTTTCTCAGACATGACCATGGTTTTACGCTCTGCGCCCATCAGGATCTTGTCTTTCGCTTTCTCAAATTCTTCCATGGTGACTTCGCTGCGGTTGGCACGAGCAGCAAACAGCGCCGCTTCATTCACCAGGTTAGCGAGATCCGCACCGGAGAAGCCTGGCGTACCACGAGCAATCAGCGACGCATTCACATCGTCCGCCACGGGCGCCTTCTTCATGTGAACTTGCAGAATCTGTTCACGACCACGAATGTCCGGAAGACCAACCACGACCTGACGGTCAAAACGACCGGGACGCAGCAGTGCAGGGTCGAGCACGTCTGGACGGTTAGTCGCCGCGATGACAATGATGCCATCGTTCACTTCGAAACCGTCCATTTCTACCAATAGCTGGTTCAATGTCTGTTCGCGCTCGTCGTTACCACCACCGATACCAACACCACGTGAGCGACCTACAGCATCGATCTCATCAATGAAGATGATGCAAGGCGCCTGCTTTTTGGCTTGCTCAAACATGTCACGAACACGGGAAGCACCAACACCAACAAACATCTCAACGAAGTCAGAACCCGAAATTGAAAAGAAAGGTACACGCGCTTCGCCAGCAATCGCTTTTGCAAGCAGAGTTTTACCTGTACCTGGCTGACCGACCATCAGCACACCGCGTGGAATCTTACCGCCCAGTTTCTGGTACTTACCCGGCTCACGCAGGAATTCCACCAGTTCTTTCACGTCTTCTTTGGCTTCATCGCAGCCAGCAACGTCTTCAAACGTGGTTTTAATCTGATCTTCGCTCAACAGTTTGGCTTTGCTCTTGCCGAAGGCCATCGGGCCACCGCGACCTGAACCGCCACCTTGCATCTGACGCATAAAGATCATAAATACTGCGATGATGATCAGGATCGGCAGAGAGGCCAGTAGCAGCTGAGCCAGGAAGCTTTGTTTCTCTGGCTTCTTACCCGTGACCTGAACGTTACGCTCGAGCAGCGTATCCATCAGTTTGTCATCAAACGCGGGCAGAACCGTTTCAAACCCGTCGCCACTGTGGGTTGTGCCAACAATAGACTGGCCTTCAATCGTCACCGATTGCACCTGGCCACTCTGGACCGCACTCATGAACTCAGAGTACGACCACTCGCTGCCACGCTCGACCGGGTTCAGACCGTTGAACACCATCATCAGGACAGCAGCAATCACAGCCCACAATACGAAATTCTTTGCCATCTGAGGCACCACCTTCATCTGTCTGGCCAGTAGCGGCCGGTTACACTCTGCTTAGCTTAGCAGCCATTAATCAGGGACGAAAACCCTTCGCCACGATGTATACCTCCCGGGAGCGGGCTCGCGACGCCTTAGGTTTACGAATCATTACTTTCGAGAAGGCGCTGCGTACGTCATTCAGGTACGCATCAAAGCCTTCTCCCTGAAACACTTTGGCAACAAATGCGCCGTTGGGTTTCAGCACCTGACGCGCCATGTCCAGCGCCAGTTCAACCAGATACATGGCCCCCGGTTGGTCAATTGAGGCCATACCACTCATATTGGGGGCCATATCCGAAATTACAAGGTCCACCGGGCGACCATCAATCGCCGTGACCAATTCGTCGTACACTTCTTCCGTGGTGAAGTCCCCCTGAATGAAGGTCACATCAGCGATGGCATCCATCGGCAGAATGTCGGAAGCAATAACCTTACCCTTCTCGCCAACACGCTGTGCTACCACCTGCGACCAGCCGCCCGGGGCTGAGCCCAGGTCCACCACCGTCGTTCCAGGACGGATCAGTTTGTCTCGTTCATCCAGCTCAATCAGCTTATAACTCGCCCGGGTTCGGTAGCCATCCTGCTGGGCTTTTTGCACCCAAATGTCATCGACATGTTCTTTTAACCAATCGGCACTGGATTTTGAGCGAGCCATTGAAGTCATTACTCCGGGGGTAAGGTATACTTATCAGATATTTTACACCTTATGCTGAGCGACCGAACCCTATGGCACTAAGCAATGACCAGAAAAAAGCGTATCGTTCGATAGGCCACACGTTAAATCCCATCGTGACCATCGCAGGCAACGGCCTGACGAGTGGCGTCATGGACGAACTGAATCGTGCTCTGGATGATCACGAGCTGATTAAAATCAAAGTTTCCGTGGGCGACCGCGACGTAAAGAAAGCCGTCATCGTCGAACTGGTGAAACAAACCGGTGCAGAGCTGGTACAACAAATCGGGAACACCGCACTTCTGCTGCGCCGTAACCCGAAAGCCAAGGCAGCCCTGTCCAATCTGTCACGTTAAAACTGGCACAAAACAGGACAAGTTGACCACGGTCACCCGCCGGGCGGTTGGAACCGCCCCGTGAAGCGGGGATAATGCAAATAAAAAAGGTTACGCAGTTATGTCGAACATCGTTATTTCAGGTTCTGGCCTGTTCATTCCACCGCACACGATTTCCAACGACGAGTTAATCACCGCTTACAACGCTTACGTTGAGAAGTTCAATGCCGAGAACGCCGCCGCCATTGAAGCCGGCGAGGTTGAGGCACTGCCGTCATCCAGCAGTGAATTCGTTGAAAAAGCCTCAGGCATCAAATCACGCTACGTCATGTATAAAGACGGCATGCTGGATCCTGAGCGCATGGCGCCCATTTTTAAGCCAGCCCTGGAAGGCGATGAACCTGAAACAGTGACCATGGCATTGGCCGCTGGACGCGAAGCAATGGCGCAGGCCAACAAAAGCGCGGAAGACATTGACCTGCTGATCATGGGTACGACCAACCATCAGCGTCCTTACCCGTCTGCCGCGGTCGAAGTTCAGGAAAAGCTGGGCATCAAAGGTTTCGCCTACGACATGGGCATTGCCTGTTCGACCATGACCTTTGCCATGATTAATGCGTACGCCGCATTGAAAGCTGGCACCGCGAAATGCGCGCTCGTGGTTAACCCTGAATTTGCATCTCCACAACTCAATCTGAAGTCACGTGACAGCCACTTTATTTTCGGTGACGTCGCGACGGCCGTGGTGATGGAGCTGGAAGATACCTGCACGTCAGAAGTGGCTTACCGTGTACTGGATACTAAGCAGTTCACCCGCTACTCAGACAACATCCGCTGTGATGGCAACTACACCGACCATAACTTCAGTGAAGGCCAACTGCCTGAAGATCGTCCTTACTTCCGCCAGAACGGTCGCAAGGTATTTAAAGAGTTGCTGCCACTGGTTACTGGCTTTATTACTGAGCAGCTGGAAGAAAACCACCTACAGGCCAGCGATCTGAAACGTATGTGGTTGCACCAGGCGAACCTGACCATGAACATGTTTGCCGCCAAGAAGTTGCTGGGACGCGAACCAGAGAATAACGAAACCCCAATCGTTCTCGACGAGTTTGCCAACACCGCTTCAGCGGGCTCCCTTATTGCCTTCCATCGCCACAAAGACGGCTTTGCACCCGGCGAGAAAGGATTAATTTGCTCGTTTGGTGCTGGCTACTCGGTTGGCAGCTTGCTGGTCGAAAAAATATAACGTCACACGTGACAGCCAAAACCGCGCAACTGCGCGGTTTTTTTATGCCTGACAAACCGGACGAATCCACTAAGACGCTGATAATCTGTAAGAAATTTGACACAATCCGCCACCTCACAGGCCGGGAGGTATCTATGGCGCACTTTGTTCAAACTGAAATGACCGAACTGGTCACCCCAGGACTCGCAAACTTTTCAGGCAATATGCACGGCGGCGAATTGCTGAAACTACTCGATAAAGTCGCATACACCTGTGCGATGCGCTACAGCGGCCACTACGCCGTCACACTCTCTGTCGACAACGTACTCTTCAAACAACCTATTCATATCGGCGAAATGCTCACCTGCCTGGCAACCGTGAATTACTGCGGTCGTACGTCCATGGAAATTGGTATTAAGGTCATCGCTGAAGACATTCAGAAGAAGACCGTACGTCACACGCACACCTGTTACTTCACCATGGTCGCCATGGATGAAAACAACCGTCCAACGCCAGTACCCCAGTTAGAATTGAAAGACGAGGTCAGTATTCGTCGTTGGAATAAAGCCCTGAAGCGCCGCGAAGCGCGTCAGCGTTTGCAGGAAATGATGAAAGCGATCGAAAAAGACGATGGCTCAGATAATCTGGACATCGATCTGGTGACTTGTCCTTAACATCATTTATCTGGGGACGTTTCCAAACGTTTCATGAAATCTCCCCAGATCTGCCTTCCTATATCATCAAATATAGCCATCTCCGACACGAGCTCCCGGCGCAAGCCAGTGTCAATCATCTCTTCGGGTAAGCGCGGGTCATAAGCAATACTGCGTAAAACTTCATCACCGATCAGGAAAGACTCGCGCGCAGCCTCCTCTAGCGACTTATCTGTGACACTCCGCCGCCAACGCTGCATAGTTTGAATGCGTTGACGGTATCCCTCTTCGATGTCAGATATCGGCCACAACCCCCCGATATCAAACTGTTGAATTCTCGCCACATCCGCCACCTTCAATAATGTCGCTTCCTCATCCATCCCAAGATTAAATAACTGATCCTGAATATCACCCAGCGCAGCAATCAAGTTGTCCGGCCGAATTAACAATCCTTGATGACTGGCTGCAAAACCCAGCATCGATGCTGCACGTTCACGGCGCCGTAACGATTTTCGGTCTCGGCGCCCCAAATGAGCAACATAAATCATCAGCCAGCCGCCATTCCAGTCACACAATCCAGATTCTAATTTTCTCCACGCCCGCTGCTGTGCTGCTAATCCCTCTGACGCCATACCAAGCTCGTACATACCTCGCTCACTAGCACTAAGAAAACCCGTTTTCGACAACCGATTTAAGGTGACGCGCACATTATTATTATCAATGCCAAACAACTCCCCCATTCGAATCAACATCTGGGCTGATACTGGCTCACCAGCCTCTTTAACAAGGTTGAGTACAAGCTTCTTTGTAGGATAACCGGAGGCAGCGAGAGTCATAACGAAAGGAATGCGGTGAAAGCATGGATAGTAGCATACGCACCAAAGGGCAAAATATTACACGTATTGACTCATTGTTTTATATTATGTAATTATCTAGGCAGGCATCATCATCCGGGCTATGAATCACTATGAAAGACGAACGTAATCTCTTTGAAACAGGATTAGAACGGCAATCAGCCCGAGAACGTCTGAGCGAACTGCTCGGCAATGATGTTGTAAAACAACTTCATCGCAGATCAGACTACATGGGATGGTACGCGGTACTTACCTGCTGGATTGCTCTGATCGCACTCCTACTTATGACGGCAAGTGCTGTAAACCTTCTGGGCTGGGTGGGTCTCCCGTTTATCGTGCTCGGGGTACTGCTCATCGGTGGACGCATCCTGGCTCTGGCAATTCTGACCCACGAAGGCGCCCATCGCACCTTATTTGCCAATGCCCAACTTAACGACACAGTCACACATTGGCTGTGTGCAGCCCCGGTTTATCTTGACCTGATTAAATACTGTAGTGGTTCAATGATTCCGGACACCCAGATAGGTGGTAACCTTATCATCAAAGAGGTGTTCAATGACAAGAAGACAACGTCGATCATTCACTCCGGAGTTCAAGCTTGAGGCAGCCTGCCTGGTGCTTGATCAGGGGTATTCAGTACCAGAAGCCAGCCGATCGCTGGATGTTGGTGAAACGGCCCTGAGGCGCTGGGTCGAGCAGTTACAGCAAGAGCGGGATGGGACAACTCCGAAGTCGAAGGCTTTGACTCCTGATCAGCAAAGGATTCAGGAGCTTGAAGCCAGAGTTAAACGGCTCGAAGACGAAAAGCGAATATTAAAAAAGGCTACCGCTCTCTTAATGTCAGACGAATTCAAAAATATGCGCTGATAGACCGTTTGAGAGAGTGCGATACGGTAGAACTGGTCTGTCAGGCTTTCGGAGTGGAGCGCTCGAGTTATTACGATTACCGTAGCCGTAAAAAGAAAATCAATGTCCAGCGAGTGAAGCTCAAGGCTCTCGTGAATCGACTATTTACGGAGTCCAGATCGAGCATCGGCAGTCGCGGTATCAGGAGTATTCTGGCGGATGAGGGGATAAGCGCAGGCCGGTATCTCATCCGCAACTTGATGAAGGAATCCGGGCTGATTTGCAAACAGCCGGGGCCACACAAGTACAAGCGGGCCTCTGTTGAGCACATTGAAATTCCTAACCGACTCAATCGCCAATTTGAGGTGGCTGCGCCAAACAAAGTTTGGTGCAG
>Ga0255776_10001344_pt1 | contig 27777 bp, 22 predicted proteins | sample 071ome_19_FD_179974 | JGI IMG/M metagenome (GOLD analysis project Ga0255776, IMG submission 179974) | Coastal salt marsh microbial communities from the Groves Creek Marsh, Skidaway Island, Georgia - 071413AT metaG (version 2) | ecosystem: Environmental > Aquatic > Marine > Intertidal zone >... | reverse complement strand
CTGGAGTATGATTCTCTCGTTCTTTTTATTAAAAAATACAAGTAGACCGCTTTATGAAATCCAATTTTCTCTTCGTTCTTTTTTCTTTTTTAATTACTTCCACCGGGTGGGCAAATAGCTACCTACTGGAGGATGTCCCCTTCCCTGCCGAATTACCACCGGAGATTGGGGATCTTGCATTTGATCAGGATGGTAAACTCTATGCCTGCCTGCGTCGTGGGGATGTCGTGGTTAGCCAGCCCGGCAAGGATTTGTCCAAGATTGAGTGGCAAGTGTTTGCCACAGGTCTGCACAATGGGATGGGTATGGAAGTACTTGCCCCTGGAAAAATTGTGGTCAGCCAGATGGCGGAACTCACTCTAATTGAGGATCTGGATGGAGATGGTGTTGCCGACCGCTACCTCAACCTTTGCTCCGATTTCGGACTGAGTGGAAATTACCATGAAACCAATTCCATCTGCCCGGACGGGGATGGTGGATTCTACATCGCACTGGGCACGGCTTCGCACAATGGGCCCACTTTTTACACCTCCCGCGGTGAATATAAACATGACGGTAGGAGGGGCCGCAACTTCGCTGCCGTGAAACAAAAAGGATATGTGGTCCACTATAAAAAAGATGGTACCCTCACCCCCTATGCCAATGGATTCCGGATGCACAACGGTATTGCCCGGGATGAAAACGGTAACCTCTGGTGCGGGGACAACCAGGGGGATTGGCGGGGCGGCTCCCCTATCTACCGCGTAAAAAAAGATGGCTTTCATGGGCATCCCTCCAGCCTTGTCTGGGACGAACGTTATGAACCATTTGGTATGCCCTTATTCTATCCACGCAAACTACTGGATGAACTTTATGACAAGCCTGCGATGGAACTGCCCCGAAACATGATGCATTCCCCTGGGGAACCGATGGTGATTAAGTCCAATGAATTTGGCCCCTTTCAAGGACAAATGCTTGTCCCCGATGAAAATGGGAGACGGATCGTGCGTCTCATGCCGGAGGAAGTGGACAGTGCCTGGCAGGGAGCTGCCGCACTCTTTTATGAAAATGAACAGTTGCGGGCTGGTGGAGTGCGCATCGCCACCGCCCCTGATGGTAAATCGATTTATTACGGATCGACCACTCGTGGCTGGCAACGTCCCGATGAAGGAATCCAGCGGATCACCTACAACGGCAAGACACCCTTTCATGTAAAATCATGCTCACTCACGCTCGATGGGTTCAATCTTGGCTTTACCGAGCCTATCGCCAACCCGGATCAACTCTCCCAGCATATTAAAATCCGCAGCTATCGGTTTGAATATGGATACAGGTATGGTTCCGGGGAGCTGGACAAGAAAGACCACAAAATTCTTGGGATTAAAAAGCTGGACGATTCCGAAAATTCAAGCTGGGGGGTTTCGATTGAAAACCTCGCACCTGGGAGAATCTACGAATTATCCTTTACAGTAAAATCCACCAGTGGTTCGGAAATGAAAAGCCCATTTGTGCAATATACCGCCCAACGCCTGAGGAGACCGCCCACTGATTATCCTGCCACGATCTCCAAAACAGATAGAGGACTTGAGGTAAGCCTGGGAGGTAAACCTTTCGCGACCTACGACAATACTTCCTCCAATAAACCAATTATCTGGCAGGTGACTGGCCCCAATGGACAGAAAATGCTGCGTGACTGGCCCCTTAAAAAAGACACGCCCGGTGAAGCTCACGATCATATTCACCATCAGGGAATTTTCATTGGCCATGAGCGGATAAGCGGGGCGAATTTCTGGCATATTGATAAACCAAACACTGGAACCATTGAGCAAAGAAGATTGATCGAGACCCGCTCAGGCAAGGACCGGGCATTGATCAAAACTTTGAATGCATGGAAAAACAAACAGGGAGAAACCGTGGCAGCTGATACCCGTACGCTATCCTTTTTCGGGGATGCCACCTCCCGTACCATTGACCTCGAATTCTATCTCCATGCAACCAATGGACCTGTGCAAATTGATCCCTATAAAGATGGTGTGTTTGCCATCCGCACCCATACCGATCTTCGCCTCAAAGCCAGTCCAAAGGATGGCGTAAAAGAAGTGTTTGGGGATTCACTCAACAGCCAAGGAGATCAGGCTAAAGCAGTCTGGGGGAAACGGTCAGACTGGGTGCATTACTTTGGCACAGTCGATGGCAAACCTGCGGGCATTGCCTTCCTTAGCCATCCCACCAATCCATCTAAAGGCAACCAGAAGGCCTGGTGGCATGCACGAGACTATGGTCTGATCTCGGCCAATCCATTTGCCCCCGAAAAAATCAAAGGGGATGGCGGTAGGACTATTGCCAAAGGCCAATCCCTCGGATTCCGTTATCAAATTATCTTTCACTCCTTTGACAACCATGAGGCTGCCAAAATTGAGGAAAGGTTTGCTCAGTATGCAAAAACACCCGCTCACCCTACCTCAATCATGCCCCCACACCCTGGCTACCCCGAGGATTATCTCGCCAAGAAAAAGTAACCCAGCATTTTTTAAATCATGAAGTTTGCCTTGTGTAATGAAATTTTCCGCAACCTTTCTTTAGAAGATGCGTTTCAAAAAATTGCCGACATCGGATACCAAGGCGTGGAGGTCGCTCCCTTCACCTTGCAGCCAAACCCTAGGGACTTAAGCGAATCCGATGCCGACCGTTGCCGCACGGCTGCAGAAAAGGCGGGTTTGGAGGTAGTGGGACTGCATTGGCTGATGGCAGAGACGGAGGGACTGCACCTAACCCACAGTGATCCTGCAATTTTGGAAGTTACTCAGGAGTATCTAATTAAACTGGGTAAACTCACGGCGAGAATGAATGGTTCCATCCTGGTACTAGGCAGCCCCCAACAGCGTAACCTCCTGCCGCGTGTTTCCTATGAAGAAGCATTTGAACGGGCGGTATCTCTGATGCAGGAAGTTTGCCTGGAGATCGAGGGAGATGGGGTGGCTTTTGCGATTGAACCCCTGGCCAAAGTTGAGACCGACTTCCTTAGTTCCTGTGAGCAGGGCAGGGATTTTGTTCGGGCAGTGAACCACCCGGCTTGCGGATTGCACCTAGATGTCAAGGCGATGACCGCCGAGCCTCATGGAGTTTGTCATGCCATTCAAGAGTATCATGGGAGATGTATTCACTTCCACGCTAACGACTCCAACCTCCGTGGTCCTGGTCAGGGAGATACTGATTTCTATAAAGTTGCCGATACTTTGAAGGAAGTAAAATACAAGGGATGGATATCTGTGGAGGCCTTTGATTATTTCCCTGACGAGAACGAGTGTGCACGCCTTTCTTTGGATTGCCTTAAAAAAGTGTTCTAGAAAAGTCTCCCTTTAGACTTGAGAATGTCCCCTCCCATGATTCATGTTAGAGTAATGTCTCGAATAGCCCAATTCTTTTCAATTTTTTTATTTTCTATTATCGCTTCCGGACAGGGAAGCCCCGGCACTCAAACTTGGGTTGATAAAAACGGCCAAAAAATCGAAGCCCGTTTTGTCAAGGCAGACCAAGAAAACCTTACCGTAGAAATGTACGGTGAGGAACTTGTTTTACCCCTTAACACGCTCAGTCCGTTCTCCAAGGCACTTGCAATGAAAATGCGGTCCCAAGGAAACCATACATCAGTTCCGCAGGTTCCTGTCTGGACGGATGTTCAGGGAAGAGTGATCAGGGCAAATTTTATCCGAGCGGATGTTTCTTCGATTACACTGGAAATGAATGGTCAAAACTTCACTCTCCCCTTGGAAATGCTGGATGCCAAGTCGATGCGTCAGGCATTTATTTTCAGCCAAAAAGCCACCAATTCAACACCACAAAGCTTTTCACCTACTGCTCCACCAATTCAGGTAACTCCCTCACCACCGACCGCTCAACCTGTCACACAACAAATTCAACCCCCGACAAAACAGGCTACCCCATCGCCCGCTATCACAAAGACTCCTGAACCTACCGCTGTTAAAGCCTCCAAATCCAAGGGCACCGACCCAAACGGCCCTTTGGACCTAAACAAGCCTCAGATCTGGATAAGTTCGGACGGTAGGCCTCTTGAGGCGTACTTTATCGATTTGAAGGGCAATGAAATTACCATCAAAACAAACAGTGGACAGAATTTAAGTATGTCCCTGGACAAGTTTGATAGTAATGCCCCATTGCTTGCTCAAAAACTCAAAGAAATAAAAGACCAAGAGAACCAAAAACTTGCTAAGTCAGTTGCCAAAAGAAAGAACATGAAAGTGCCTTCCGTCACCGAAGATGACCTTGATAAGAGTCATTCCTTGATGAATTCTGAAGGAAATAGCGTTGTTGCAAAATTTATTGAAGCCGATGATGCACGGGTGGTCATTGCAATGAGTAGTAATCCAAATCGAAGAATTCCACTAGCTTGGGAGAAATTCAGTGAAGAATCCCAAGCTCTGCTTGAGGCACTACGAAGATTAAAGAAAACAATGGTGCCAAAGTTTACTGCTGCAAGAGGCAACAAACTGCCAAGTTTTTCTAATGGCAAATTCAGTGGTTACAATTCGGTAATTGAAACGGAAAGGTTTGATGTTGGATTACTAGCAGACCCTGATCCTTCTCATGTTGGAGTTAGAGTTATTATTTGGCTGAAGTCAGACGACGATAATCTTCCTCCAAGGAAATTTTCTGTCTATTTCCAGAACACTTACACAATTCGAACGATTAAAAAAAACCCGGATGGAAAAATTGCTCGGGATGAAAAGGGCACGCCGATTTACAGATGGCCCAGGGCGCATCGTAGAATAACTAAGTTTGATACATTACCTGAACCTTCCATGGATCGTGAGCAGATTACCTTGACTGGAACATTCGACAACGGGGGTAAATTTGAATATAATATGGAACTTAATGCCAAAGGTTTGCTCTTTTGGTCGGAGTTGGACGAACCTAAACCAGCGAAGGCGAAAAGTGAAACTGATAGGATTGTAACCCCTACAAAACTGCATTTTACTGTCGGAGTTCCCGGACTTATCCAGGATGCAAAGAATGTCACTGCTGACAAAATGGAAGAAATTGTTGGCGATGCTTACCTTTCCTTGCGTCCGCAGTCTGGAAAGCCACAAAAATATCCCTTTAGAGAACAATGGACAGTCACCAAAAAGAAATACGCGGGTGAAAAGCTAGGAGCATTAAAATCCATGACGGTTGAGGGATATCCCTACGGAAACACCAAACTGACTGTTATTCCAATGAATACTTCAGGGATGAATTTTGGATATGGTTACGGTTATGGGATGCAATTTCCTTTTCAAGGTTTACACTTTGCCTACAGTGGAAACGAGGAAAGGTTTAGGCAGGAAATCCCTAAAAGCAGGGCACTGAAAGTATTACTTACCGAAGTTGACTGATTTTTTTGATTCGAAAAATATATCTATTTTTTTTAATAGTCGGTGGACTTTGGTTTAGCCTAAACGCTTCGGAGTCTCAGATATGGGTCGATCAAAAAGGAAGTAAAATTGAGGCTCGCTTCGTTAAGCTAGAAGAGGGAAACCTGACCCTTGAAACATTCGGACAGGAACTTGTAATCCCACTGCAATCGCTTAGCTCGCAATCCCAGACTTTGGCTAAGCAACTAAGTGATGGAAAAGCTCCAACTGTAATTAGAAAGGTTCCTTTCTGGAGGGACATGCAGGGAAGGATTATACAGGCAAATTTCATCCGTGCAGATGCCTATTCCATTACTCTGGAAATGAATGGCGAGCATTTCACATTGCCCATGGAAATGCTGGATAAAAAATCGATGCATCAAGCCTTTATTTTCAGTCAGCACTCCAAGTCAAAAGAAACCATCGTAAAAGGATCTTCTCCATCACCAAATTCCAGCAAGAAGTCAAACCAGCTCCCTAGCCATCCCACTCCTTCGCCAATAAACCAAAAAGAAGATCAATTATTGACCCCAAAAAACTCAGCGACTCAAAACCTAGATGCTAATATCTCTTTGGACTTATTTAAGGTGCAGCAATGGACAAGCACAGGAGGCAAACTGCTCGAAGCATTTTTTTCCGACCTAGTTGAAACCAGCCTGAAACTGAAGACAAAATCTGGCAAGGAAGTTACCTTGGAGTTGGGCAAAATTGATCAAAGGTCACAACTTCTCGCAAAGAAACTCAAGGATTTGAAATCGAAGAGGGATCAAGAAATCGCTCAGTCTATTGCGAAAAGAAAAAAAATGAAGGTCCCCAGTTTAAAAGATGAAGATCTCCATAAAATTCATGACTTCGAAAATACGGAGGGTAATACTGTAAAAGCAACTTTTGTAAGTGCAGATGATCATAAAGTGGTCATCACTTTAAGTAATACTCCAAACCGCTTAATTCCCATGAACTGGGAAAAATTCAGTTCCGAATCACAGGCTCTTCTTGAAGCTTTGAGAAGACTGAAAAAAAGCATGATTTCTCCGGCTGGCAAAAACAGATTAGCAAGTTTTTCAAGAGGTCCTTTTAAAGGCTACAATAGCGTACTTAGATCTGAACATTATAATGTCGCACTTTCAGCCAATGGAAGAAGCGTAATGATTTGGCTAAAATCCACCGGAACCAAACAAAAACCCAAAGCATTTACAGTAAACTTTCAAAACAGTTACAATTACAGAGCACTTAAGCGTGATAACAAAGGGGAAATTGAGAGGCATGCCAATGGAACGCCTGTTTATCGATGGCCGTCTCGTTCAAGATCCATCAAGCAGTTAGACGATTTTTTTGAACCATCTATGAGCCGTGAAAATATAACATTAAGAGGCAGTTTAGATAACGGAGCAAAATTCGAATACAATATGGAACTGAACAAAAAAGGCCTTAAGTTCTGGTCTAAATTAGAAGAGAAAAAACCACCTCCCCCAAAGACTGAATTGGACATAGCATTCACTCCAACAAAACTATATTTTTCTGTCGGGGTCCCAGGACTAATTCCAGATGCAAAAAATGCGACTAATCAAAAAGTTAAGGAAATCGTTGGGGATGCTAGCGTATCTTTAAGACCTCAATCAGGTACTCTTAGGCAATTTCCTTACAAAGAACAGTGGACTATTACCAAAAAGAAATTTCAGGGAGAAAAATTTAGCACGCTTAAATCTATGATTTTTGCTGGGTTTCCGTATGGAAAAAATAAACTAACGGTGATTAACCAAAGTACTTCTGATATGAGTATCGGTTACCACTATGGATATGGCGTGCTTTTCCCTTTTCAAGGCATGACGATTAATTATGGTGGCCGAGCGGGGAAATACAGTCAGGAAATACCTAAATCCCGTGCCTTAAAGATTGAAATTGGAGAGATGAAATAAAACCTTTCCCATAAGCAACTGGAATAACAAATGGTACCGGCGGAGGGATTCGAACCCACGACCAAAAGATTAAGAGTCTCCTGCTCTACCAACTGAGCTACGCCGGCATTAGAAGTTCTAAAATAGACCCATCTTAAACTGGGTCAAGGTGGTAATCTACTATGGGAACCTTGCTGGAATGGCCGTAGAGCGCTGTAAATAGGATTATTCCAGTGAAAACTTTACCTGAACTTCACAAGCTACTGAAAGCTCAACAGGTCCTTTAACGGGAACGCTTGATCGTAATGCATCGGCGGACTCCATCATCATCGGACTATGGAATGGTTGCGCCCCCCTGCGAATCTCTTGAATACTCAATGGTGGCCCTACCTGAGCATCCAATGGTTCTGTCAGGGCTATGGCCTTTTCGAGGGCATCCTCAACAGCACGAGTACGGGCCTCTTCCATCAAATCGTCTGTATTATCGACAGAGTAAATAAGTGATTCAAAGTTATTACCTCCAGCGTCGATGGCTGCCTGCATAATCTCACCAACTTTATCGAGTTTATAAATTCTGACCACAAGTACATTGAAAACCTGATATCCAGTAATCAAAGGGGGTTGCCCCTTCCGGTATTGGCGCTGGGGAGTGAGCTGAAAACGGGTGGTTTCATAGTCGTCATGGCGAACCCCTTTTTCAGATAATACTTTGAATATGCGGCGGACGGACTGACTGTTACTTTCGGTCGCAAGGGTCGAGGTTTTCGCATTTGAGGTGACACCAAGTCGTAAGGTTGCCACGTCTGGTACAGCGTCAACCTCACCACGACCGGTAACTGAAACCCATCTATCGGCGGAATTAAGTTCATGCCCATGTAAAACAACACAAGATAACAGTGCGATAATTGGGAGGAAAATAAATATTACTGGACTATGTTTCATATTGGGAAGTCTGGGGCTGAAATAATTTTCTTAGTGGTTTTTCTAGTCTTCAGGTCTTTTCTAGTGACAGTGATTTTCCGTTCAGGGAAATTAAAATGATTGATTCGGAATTCGTAACCCCAACCACCAAATTTATATCCCCTTCTTTTACCAGAAAGATCGTGGAAATATTTATTTGCCCCAATGTGTTGCTGGCAGTGCACCGCGTAGGAGGAAGTAAGTGGAGCCTCCATTTCATTGGTAATTTCGTAAGGTGCCCCACCAATTTTGTAGTCCTTAAGAATTACATATCCAATAGTCTTTGAATTACTGGAGTAAGAAAGAGCCTGAAGCTGAGTTTGGAAGGATACAGCCTGAATACTTGGCTTAGAACCGCCTTCCGAAAAAGGCTTGAATACAGAAGTCTTGTTAACTGGATTCATCCACTCGACATATGGCACCCCGACCTCCAACCAGTAACGAGAAAATGTCTTTTCAATTGGGTTGAATTTCTTCAAGTCCTCCAGTTGGACTAGGTCATTGCCTTTCCAGGAAACCAGTCGAAAGCGGGACGGAAGCCTTTCAAATTTGGTAATGATTAATCCGAATGGGTTGGACAGATTTACAGCCAATTGATTATGAGCATTGTTCTCATCTGGAACAGGCATGGAAGAAGCCGCTTTATTTGAATCAGAAACCTGAATATTTTCTTCTTTATCCGACACTTGCTCTTCATCCATTTCTGGTAAAGGGGCAAAGGGGACTTCTTCGTCGGGTAACTTCTTAGGCTCTTTTACAAAAACTGGTTTGGGAACTAAAACCTCCGGAGTAGATAATTTTGGGGAAGCATGATCTGTTTCACTGCTTTGCACAACTGTCTCCGGCTCCTCAGTAGAGCCATCAAGTACTTGATCAACCTGGTCTCGAAATACCAAAAAGGCCATGAAAGAAACCCAAATACCAGCGATGAAAAATAAAATCTTTTTCATAAATTATTCCACTCCCAAAGAAACTGCCATCCGCCCATAAAAATAGCAACCCTTTGCAATCAGCTCACATCAGCCCAACCTCTACAAACCATTTCTTTAAAAGCTCAACAGGTAGGCCAATAATATTACTCCTCGATCCTTCGAATGATTCAATAATCAGATCTGCATTCGTCTGAATGGCATAGCCTCCGGCTTTATCCAGCGGATTCACCGTGGAAAAATACTTTTCGATTATTGAATCATTCAAATCGAGAAAAGTAACCCGGCTTGTCACTACCTGCTTTTTTAAAATTTTCAGTCTTTGATTAATTAAACAAATGCCTGTGTGTACTTCGTGGGACTTCCCCGAAAGTTCCTTAAGCATGTCACAGGCTGCAATTTTATTGTCCGGTTTCCCAAAACTCTTATTGCCCATTGCGACTACGGTATCAGAACCAAGCACCCAATCACTGGAATAATTTTGGGCAACCGCTTTTGCCTTTAGCCAGGCATTTGACAAGGATAGTTGAAGGGGTCCATTAAGATGCTCTGTTAATTCCACAATCTGGGGAACAATTACCTCAAACTCGCTCAACAACTCTGAAAGTAATTCCTTTCTTCTGGGAGAGCCAGAAGCCAAAATAAACTTAACGCTCATTAAAAAAACCCTTTTCTAGAGGATTTCAAGTAATGCCCTATGGATTATTCCTCCAATCTCTGGCAAGATCTTTCATCAAAGCATCCATTTTCGGCTCAATCAGATCATCCCAGAATACTGATACAAAAGATTCGACAACGGAAAACTTCGCTTCGGACAAAGATTGCTCATTATTGTAGATCATCATCTTTAATTCTTTGATTTTGGCAGAAACAACTACTTGATCCTTTTCGATTGATGAAATTTCCTTCTTAATGCCCTCATTTACAGCTTCTAAGTTAATCACTTTATCAAACTTCATTTGATTCAAATCATCAGATTCTGCATCGAAAAAAAGTTCAAGTTTAAGAGGGTCAAAACCTAGGCTTTCCATTTCCAAGCGCAGGGTTGGATTGTGTTTAACCTCCAGCAATAAATCAAAAATTCCATCCGTCAGATCAAGCGAATACAAATCCCTAATAAAATCTTCTGGCGTATTGATCATTCGTGCCTTCAGTAAAAAATTTCTGGCCATACCAGGTGAAACTAAAGCTTGACCTAATACTGCATATACCAGATTCCCAACAGGCCCGGGATGATCGGAGTTCAATACAAGTTCCATTTTATCCACCAGAGTTCTTCTGTCTTGTGAAATTGCGGCATAAGCCACTGCCATGAGTAAGTTTGTCCAACGCAACTCTTCGTTTTCTTGGTCCAGAGAAGCCTTATCAGGCGGAGTAGATGCCAAATATACATCCTCTTCTTCATCATAAATCAAACGAGAAACCAGCTGAAAAACTTTAGGCAAAAAGATCTTCTCGGCAGTAATAGCGGCAAGCTCAATGTTCTTTTCCTCCGATTCGTTCAAGACCTTTTTTTTGTTCTCTTCGACTGACAAGCGAATAAGATCAATCAATTTCTCGCTCGAAAAAGTAGGGCAATTAAGAAGGAGAGATTGTTCCGGCAAAGTCAGTTTTTCTAAAACTGAAAGATTTAGAGATTCGGATTCCTTATTGAACCGAGGAAATTCATAATCTACACAAATTCCCTCTTCCTTTTGATCTACAATTTTTACATTTGTACCACCGCTTGAATGAAGCCATCCATCACTGTCTTTCTTGAGGTCTTTCAGCCAATAATCTTCGGCTTTATACCTGTAAAACCCCATTGCAGGAGTCCAAAAAAAATGAACCACAGAAGGGCCCCTCAGGCTGCTAAAGCCAATGCTCATTGACATATTAAATGGCCTCTCCTTCCCAGGGGTAAAGCTAGCTCCACTCATTACACTTAAGGAACCATTCAATGCAACCTTGCCAACTGGGATAAATTCAGGCCCCATAGAGAGCCCCAAATAACCATCAAAAAGGTAGAGTGTAGCTAGCAAACGAGACTCTAGATCTAAAAACTCGAGAAAAAAAAGCGACTTTCTGAAATCAGCTTTAAGGACCAATCCGATTTCATCTCCTCGGTAATTCACTACCATACAAGGTTTTCGAAAAAGGAGATTGGATAACTTGCGAGCAATTTCTTGCTTAGGAGTAAAATCCATACCTAACTTAGGTAGTTCGGGGTCATCCCTTAATGTTATGAGTAGTTCGCTAGAGCCGAAAAGTTCTAACGGTCGAACCCCCACATCATGAAAGCTGCAACTCTCAAGCAATTGGCGTCTAATTTTTACCATGTCGCTGGTTTTTAGAATTTGCCCAATTTTCAAGTCACAATTTTTGAGAACCCAATTCTCGATTTCATTCGCCGAATGTGCTTTCATTCCGACAACCTTCAATCGAGCCAATTTTAACGGTGTTTCAAAATCAGTCGCCTTCAACCGAATGAAATGACCACCTTTTTTCATCACTGGCGAAAAATGTACTTTGATTGCCGGATAACCTCGACGAGCTCCCTCGCACCCAAGTAACAATTGGATATCTGACTCTCGTTCTAGCATGGTACACAGACTACTCGAAAAAAGATTCTTCTGGAGTGATTTCAGGGATTTAATCAAACGCATCTTCGCGAGCTTTGCTCTATCGGCGAAGAAACCAGGTTGTGAAGATCCTGGTACTTGCTTAGATGGACTCAACAAATCAACATCCCCGAACCACGATCTGCTGGGAAGTTTTTGTCCATTTAAAACGTTAAGTGAAGATCCACCGGAATGGGTTTCAAAAATTTCGCCGGTCTGACAATCCCAAGAGGAGGTTTTTTTCAGAGAAGCTTCAATGCTTTTGTTGTAAATTCCGAGAAACGCTTCAGACCAACTTTCCAACCATGGGGGTAACCCGGGCGAGATCTCAAATCCAAGAAATTCAGATTTCTGCCCTTCATTCAATTCAATCCTAATACCATAATTTCGCGGTGATGAAATTAGGCTTAGGTTAAATGTTGCATCCGGGAAGCCAGCAGCAAGCAACGCAAACTCGAGGTTTCCCTTAAGTGGTTCGACCACATCTTTAAAATTTTCGCGCCCCCCTCCCCTTACTTTCCAATTTATCCAAGAAGGTGAGCTGCAAGCCATTGCTTCCACTTGATCCGCTGATATCGACTGATTCCCAGTAACCTCAATAACGGGTTTACTTTCAGATTGACCCGAAGAGTTAGAAAAATCGTTTGAAATTGCAGCATCATGCAGAAGATATTCAGGTAACTCCGCCAAAATCGAGACACAAGGAGATAGTAAAAATAATAGAAAAAAGATCCTTGTCATAAATTGAATAATCTTCCTTCAAATCTACTTCGTCAACCATTGGATTCACCATTGTTTTGAGCCCAGCGAAATAAAAATAATTATTAGATTTATAGATTTTTGACCCATTCGGAATGGCTTTATCTCTAACAGAGCATATAATCATTCCCTAATGTTAAGGCAGAAAGCAAGATGAAGATCGGAGTCGCTCAGATTAATCCAACTGTTGGGGATTTTTCAGGTAACCTGAAGATCATTGAGGATGCCTATCAATCCCTCGTGGGAAGTGGTGCTGAGTTAGTCATTTTCCCGGAATTGGTAATTTGTGGATACCCACCGCGGGATTTACTTCTTAAAAAAAATTTTGGATCGGATTGCCTGAATGCACTAGAAGAATTTTCACGGCAAACCACCTCTTGCCCTGCACTTGTGGGGTTCCCCGAGCCCACTAAAGCAAAAAACAGTAAACCTTTTTATAATTCCGTGGCGCTCTGCAGTAATGGAAATATTGGTCAAGTATTCCGCAAGCGATTGCTGCCAACCTATGATGTATTTGATGAAGACCGGTATTTCTGTGCTGGAGAGTCGAATTTACACTTTTCTTATTTGGGTAAAAAAATTGGCGTTTCGATATGCGAAGACCTGTGGAATATGGACGGTTCTCTTCACCGACATAACCCTGTGGACACCCTAGCAGAGGAAAATGTGGACCTTTTGCTCAACCTTTCAGCCAGCCCGTGGCATGTGGGCAAAAGAGATTCTAGGGAAGCAGTTCTAAAGAATGTTAGCAATGTGCTCAATTGTCCCATTATCTATGTTAATGCTGTGGGAGGAAATGATGAACTTATCTTTGATGGTTCCTCGTTGGCACTCAATCAAAATGGGGATCAAACACACGCCTGTAATTCATTCGAATCTCATTCCAAGATATTTGACCTTGATCAAACTGGTCCCATCGATAAATCACCCGAGAATGACCTAGAGGCCATTCATTTGGGACTAGTGCTGGGATTGCGTGATTACGCACATAAAAGCGGATTCACTAAAGCACTGATTGGATTGAGCGGCGGAATTGACTCTGCAGTTACTGCAGTGATAGCAACCGAGGCCCTAGGTAAGGAGAATATTATTGGCATTAGTCTCCCTTCAGAGATTTCCAGCGAACATAGTAAAGATGATGCGAAGGCCCTCGCAGAAAACCTAGGAATTGAATACCACAGCTTGCCCATTCAAAAAATTGTGGACTCCGCTGAAAAGGAACTTGCTCCATTGTTTCACGGATTGACTGCGGACATAACTGAGGAAAACCTTCAGGCGAGAAGCCGCGGACTATTACTGATGGCAGTTTCAAATAAACTGGGGGCTTTGCTTCTGACCACAGGAAATAAAAGTGAACTAGCTGTTGGCTACTGTACCCTTTATGGGGACATGTGCGGAGGACTTGCGGTTATTTCTGATCTGCCTAAAACCAAAGTCTTTGATTTAGCAAGGTACCTTAATCAGCAATCCCAACAAATCCCCCAAAATACCATCGACAAACCACCTTCGGCCGAGCTTCGCCCAGATCAAATGGACAGTGATTCCTTACCAGATTATAATATTCTGGACGGAATCCTCCATGGTTATGTGGAGCAAGGTCTTTCCATTCGTTCTCTCGCTGATCAAGGTTACGATGAAAGCATCGTAAGGAAAATCGTCAGCCTCGTTGACCGGAACGAATATAAACGCAAACAGGCAGCACCCGGATTAAAAATTACTCCCCTTGCCTTTGGTATCGGCAGGCGTATGCCAATTGTGCAAAAGTATGGAAACTAATCCTCTTAGTTTATGACGACATCCGAATCCTTATTTAAAAAAGCCAAAACTCTAATCCCAGGCGGAGTAAATTCTCCGGTGCGGGCATTCCGCTCGGTTGGCGGTTGCCCCTTTTTTACCCAAAAAGCGTCCGGCAGCCGGTTGACCACGGTAGATGACTTGGAATTAATAGATTATGTATGCACCTGGGGTCCAGCCATTCATGGACATGATCATCCAACTATACGCGAGGCTATCTCCTGTGCTCTTTCCAATGGAACGAGTTTTGGAACACCTGGTCCAGCAGAGGTGGAAATGGCGGAATTGATTGTTGAGCTCGTACCTTCTGTTGAAAAAGTTCGCATGTGCAATAGCGGCACCGAAGCAACCATGTCTGCAATTCGTCTTGCCCGTGGATTTACCGGCAGGGACAAGGTTATTAAATTTGCCGGTTGTTATCATGGGCATGTAGACAGCCTTCTAGTCAAGGCAGGTTCCGGGGCATTAACCCTTGGCAACCCTGACAGTGCAGGCGTTCCCGCTTCTTTCGCTGAGGAGACGATCGTCCTACCATACAATGACCTAAACGCAGTTAGGGAAGCATTCTCTTCTGCACCTGAGCAAATTGCAGCAATTATCGTTGAACCTTATCCGGCAAATTGCGGACTAATTCTCCCCCTACCAGGATACCTCGAAGGCTTAAGAGAACTTTGCAACGAATACGGAACCATCTTGATTTTCGACGAGGTAATGACTGGATTCCGGCTTGGGATTGGCGGAGTGCAAGAGGCAACGGGAATCACTCCTGACCTTACCGCAATGGGCAAAATTATTGGCGGAGGATTGCCTGTGGGTGCATTGGGCGGCAAAGAAGTAATTATGAATCATTTGGCTCCCCTTGGTCCAGTATATCAGGCTGGGACTCTTAGTGGGAACCCGCTAGCTATGGCAGCAGGAATCGCCTCTCTTAAATTGCTCAAGGAAACCAATCCCTACAAAAGACTGGAGGAGATGGGCAAGCAACTTGCATCAGGCTTAGTAAACATAGCAAAAGAAAAAGGAATTGCTCTGCAGGTTCCTCAGGTGGGGTCAATGTTTTGCCTTTTTTTTAGCGAAAAAACAGTAACACAATTCGAAGACGCGGTTTCTGCAAAACATGAAAATTTTAACCATTTTTTTCATTTTTGCCTTAAGAAGGGAGTCTACCTGCCCCCTTCCTCCTACGAGACTTGCTTCATTAGTGCTGCTCATTCCGAGGAAGACATTGCAAATACTTTGCAAGTTTTTCAGGAAGGAATCTTCTCTTTAGGTTGACCACAACGCAAGTTGGTTAATTAAATTATGAAGCTATTCATGAATCGTAAATTATTAGTTTGTTTATCCTTCGCTCTATCCATTGGGGCGGGGTTAACCGCCTGGGCAAAAAGTACAATTGAAAGTATTCCTTTCTATGAGGATTACATTGAGAGTGGAGAATTGGAATCTTACATCCGCAAAGCCAATGAATTTCTTGATGCAAATTCAGCTTCCCCAATGGCCCCACGTATTGCCCTCGATCTCCTGATGATGGGAAAAGCCGCCGAAAATGTAGATGCGGTCATTCGTGGAACCGACCTTTTGCTTTTTGACTATCTGGGTAGCTTGCCTAGTCTTCATTTTTTTAGCACATTCGATCCTGGTTCTAAACGATTGAGTGAACTTTTAAAAGTTAAGGCCGAGGAAGGAGATTTGAGTAGCTCCGAATTTGCCCAATCTTACGCCGATGCCATCAATCTTATTGCCCGCATACAAGGTCCTCTAATTCTTGCAGATTCTGAGCTTCGGATACGGTCTTATCTCATAACCGCTCTTTCTGATAACGAATCACTTAATCAAAGCATCAGGAAAGCAGTCGAACAATTAGTGGAGCAAAAGGATAAGCTCGCACCATTGGCTAACATTATCCTTGGTGAAGGAGGGCCTATCGAAAAATTACGCTTGCTTGCTGCGACCTCTCTCAATGAAGCTGAATTTTGTAGGAAATATTACATTTCTCAAATAAGCGAAAGCGAGCGGTCATCTCCCGAGATTGAACAGCTCTTGATTGAACTTATGCTGTTTTCTTCTAATCCTCAGCCCAAGCAAGCAATCGAAATGATTGAGTCTCTCGATCAGAACCTTTTACAAACATCGAAAGTTTCCCTCTTCCATGCAGTTGGCCTGATTTTGGATGGGAGAGAGGGAGATGCGATGGAAAAAATCGAATCATTACTCCAAGAGCATTCACCCGAAGACGACGGCTGGGCTCATACGGCAAAATCCATGTCCGATGGCTTGAAATTTGCAGAGAGCAGAATTAACCTACTCCTCAATCAACTCGAAGCTTTGTATAATAGTTTTGATGAAAAATCAGATTCGATCAAAATCGAAGCAGTATGGGATGTTGATAGAAACGGAACCATAATCCCACTACAAATATTCCTTGGTGCCAGTGCATCTGCTAGCTCCTTTGAGTTTCAAGTTTTAAGAAATCAAAAGCCATATTTTTTATACCGAACTGACAATAACTCCAGTTCCCTTGTGACTCCTGATCAAACTCTGCATATTTTTGCAGATAAGGGACCCTACCCTGTTCCTCTTATGGACATATCGAGGGACTCTTCACTTGGGACATTCAATTACAATTTTAATTTGAATTTTGGTCGCGAGTTCGCGGACTTTACTAAACCAGTTCTCGACATCCTTAATAATTCCTACATCAGCACAACAAAGGGTAGGCAGGTTTTAATTAATTCCATAATCGAGCGAAAAGGTTTATGGATTTCACCTCCCGAATCTTTGGAAAACGGAACCCGATTCAAATTAAATTCGATTAATCCAGCTTCTCCCCCTCCTAAGACCAGCGAAATTGAAATCGGTTTAGATGGAAATCTCAATAAGTTCAAAATTGCAGATCTCAGGATTGTGCAATGCGAAAGGGGAGAGCCTGAAATACTTTCATCTATGCCTTCTTGGCCAAAAGTGGATACTTCCTTAAATCATGACACATTCCAGTTCTCCATTCTTATGGAATCAATAGGATCGCTCATGTCCAGGTGAGAGGAACCCGACTCAGAAAAGTTTTTAGTGTCTCAAAACTTTCTATCGTTTTAAAAACATAATGTGGCTGCCACTCACACCCAAAATTGCAGGGCGTGAGTTACCAAAAATTTAAAGCGATGGACCGCGTAAAGAAGATTCAAGTTGCCGTTGAAACTCCATCACATCTTCGTCACTGGGCTTGTACCCTTCAGTACCTCCAGACATTGCAAGGCGGCCAAACTGATCAATCGTCCATTTTTTTGATTCACCATCCGAAAAGGTCACCGAACCACTTGCCATTGCTCCTGGAGGAGTTACTCCATCAACCTCTAGAGTAACCTTCCCAGCAGATGCACCATCAAGCGGGTTGGCAGTAACATCTTCGACTGAGTCGGCATTGCGAGGTTCAGCAACCTCATTGTCAACCAAGTCCAGATCGAGATCATCCACTAGAAATCGGACATCCATGTAGGTCATAACTATTCCAAAGTCTGTGTTAATCTTTTTTTGGATTTCAGAAAGCCCCATCCCCTCGGACACCCATCTGGAAATTTCAATTTTCTGTTCACTGCTTGGTTCGGTAGAAACTGAAGGGTCTGAGCGTTCAGTACCAGAAACATCAACAGTATCATCTTTGTCAGGAGAAAAACTATCTTCGATCATAATAAAGGAGAATGGATTAGAACAAACTAAACAATTGTTCAAGTCCCGAAACCGCAAAAGCCATGAGGCTCGTCTGTTATTCCATAGACTGGGAAAGATTTTCGTGCAAAAACTCGACCGCACTTTTAATGGATGTATCCTGATCCATCATATTTTCCACAGTCTTACATGCATGAATAACTGTTCCGTGATCTCTTCCACCAAAAGCTCCACCAATTTCCTGCAGGGAATGTTCGGTGAGCATGCGGGAGAGATACATGGCAACTTGTCTCGGAAAGGCAATGTTTGCAGGTCGACGGCGTGAGAGCATATCAGCCATGCGAAGATGATAATAGTCCACCACTTTTTTCTGGATTGTTTCAATGGTGATACGACTAAGATTTTCCTCTCTTAGAATGTCACGAAGTAAGCGCTGAACTGTTTCTAGGTCAGCTTTCTTGCGGGTAAGACCTACATAGCCAGCAACGCGGGTTAGAGCACCTTCCATTCGCCTTACATTTCGGGAAATGTTTTTGGCCAGAAACTCGAGAATTTCTGGCTCGATAGAAATCCCCATCGCCTCGGATTTCCGTGTAAGGATAGCAACACGGGTTTCCCAATCCGGGGCCTGAATATCTGCTACAAGTCCCCATTGGAAACGCGATAGCAATCGGCTTTCGATCTTATCAATTTCACCGGCAGGACGGTCGCTAGTCAGGCAAATTTGACGTTGTGCTTCGTAAAGTTCGTTAAAAGTATGGAAGAATTCCTCTTGGATACGCTCTTTCCCCGCAAGAAATTGAATATCATCGATCAATAGATAATCAACACTACGATAACGGGAACGAAACTTTGTCAGAGTATTTTCCTGAATAGCACGGATAAATTCATTAGTAAATTTCTCGCAAGACACATAAGCAATGCGGCACGAAGGGTTGCGGTTGAGTGCCTGATGGGCGACTGCATGCATTAAATGGGTTTTACCCAAACCGGTATCACCGTAGAGAAATAATGGGTTGTACGCATGAGCAGGAGCGTTGGAAACCGCAACACATGCGGCGTGAGCAAGCTCGCTTCCGGCCCCAACCACGAAATTTGAAAAGGTATTTTTTGGGTTAATTCCAAGCGATCGTCCATGAAGAGATGGTCCGGTACGCTTGTTGGAAGAAGAATTTTTCTTAGAGGAAGCAAGGCGGTTGGATGTTGAGACCTCAGTATCGTCTTCATAGGCACCAAGGAGTTCTACAGTGTAAGGATATCCAACCAAACGATCAGCTTCCTGCCTAATCACATCAAGGTAATTATCCCTGATCCAAATAGCGGAAAATTCATTAGGGGTTATTAATTCACATCCGTCGTCGTCCATGTGGCCAACACGAATGTTGTCAAACCATACCCTGAAGGTATCGGCGGGGATGACTTCCAAAAGACCTTCGCGGAGTGAACTCCAGAAGGTTTCGGGTGTTGCAGTTAATTCGGTCATAGGGTTTAAGATCGAGAATTTATTCACAGGCTCGCAGGAATGATGCAAACCGGCTGATTATGAAGGGTTTCTAAAATTGAAGAGGGGGGTGAAAAAAGAAATGATTTTGTAAAGTTGAAGCAATTAAGCACAGCAAATGTCTGTACATTAATTTGATTATCAATGGTTTACATAAAATCAGTTAAGGGTTGAAGGAGAATTAAGACTGTTAGGGGTAACAAAAGGGATAAGACTTTTCTGAAGAAGAAATGCGAGTAAACCAAGAAAAAAAACACCCTGCCAACGATAAGTTTCTCACAAGTTATTCACACTGCTTTGAAAGTAAGTTTTTTAACATTTTTGAGTTGCCAAAAGTGTGAAATCAATCTGATTGGCAATCCTCCTGATAAATGGGAACTTAGAAAATAATCCCCCTATTAAAAGAGGGCAGATTTCTTACCTCCACCAGACATTTTCTCGATTAATTTAAGATTAAAATCGACCGCAGAGTCATGACCAAGTTGGCGCCCCGCCTGAACCATGGCAGCTACTTCAACCAATCTCGCCATATCTCTTCCAGTACGCAGAGGGATTTCCATATGGGGCACATCAGCACCCAAAATTTCAAAACTCTTCTGATCAAGTCCGGTACGATCAATTGTTTGATCGTTATTATCCTCAGTGAAGGTTACAACCAAATCGATTTTTTGCTGTAGGCGCACAAAGCGAATACCAAATAGTTCCTCGATATTAATAATTCCGATTCCTCTGCATTCCATAAAGCCACGATTCATTTCATCGCAGAATCCAACAGGAGTATGATCACTGAGAAGCTTAACTCGAACTAAGTCATCAGCCACCAGACTGTGCCCCCTTTCAAGAAGGGCAAGAGCCGCCTCACTCTTACCGGATCCGCTGTCTCCACGAATTAAAGTGCCAATTCCCCTAATATCCAGCAAGGTTCCATGTAAGGTGGTTCTTGGAGCAAATCGTTCTTCGAGTAGAACGGTGACCTCAGTGGTAAAGGCTTTTGAGGCAAGAGAGGTTCTGAAAACTGGCACACCGTTTTTTTCCATGATCTCAATCATTTCAGGCATGGGAGCAAGATTCCTTGAAATGACAACGCATGGAATTCTTTTCCCTACCATGGTTTCGAGAATTTTTATTCTATGTTCAGAATTTTGCTCGCGGAGATAGCCCATTTCTCCGGCACCAAAGAGTTGGATCCGCTTATTGGCAAAATACTTATAATATCCTGTTACCGCTAAGGCAGGTCTGTTAATACTTCGTTCCCGAATCGTACTTCTGGAAAGAGTTTTAGGTGAGGTTACTAGGCGAAGAAGTAGAGGTTCTCCAAAGCTCTCAAAAAAATCTCGGACGGTTATGCTCTCTATGTATTCGGGTATATTATGAGATTTCATGGTATATTAAAGATGGTTCGCTGAACTCAGACCTTAAAATCATGACCGAGATATTTTTCACGGGTGTCTGGATCGGAAAGAAGAAAATCTGCATCTCCATGGGCGAGTACCTTGCCTTCAAAGAGAAGGTAGGCACGATCCACTACCCGTAAAGTTTCCCGCACATTATGATCAGTTAGGAAAATCCCCATCCCCTGCCTTTTCAGGTTACTGATAATAGTAACCACTTCACTCACACTGATCGGATCCACTCCACTGAATGGTTCATCAAGCATCAAAAATCTCGGTTTCAGAACGAGTGCCCTGGTGATTTCAAGCCGGCGTCGCTCTCCGCCGCTTAAGGTAAACGCTTTCTGAGAGGCAAGATCGCTCAGGCGAAGCTCTGCCAGCCTTTCATCGACTATATCATTTTCTTTCGCTTTGGATACGCCCAAGGTTTCGACAATTGCTCTTACATTTTCTTCAACGGTTAATTTTCGAAAAACTGAGGAATCCTGCGGTAAATAAACCAATCCGTTCCTGGCCCTTTGATAGGCGGGAAGATTCGTTAAATCCAACTCATCCAGAAACACCTTTCCCTCAGTGGGACGGACAAACCCTGCAACTATTGAAAAAGTGGTGGTTTTTCCTGCCCCATTCGGACCAAGCAACCCAACCACCTCACCGCTTTTTGCCTCAAGAGATACGCCGCGAACCACATCCTTGCGTGCGTAACGCTTGGTGAGATCCATGGCACGAAGTAAGGATGTCATTGACTACTTCGACGGACCTGAAAGTTTGGGAAAACTAAATGCCGGCAGCCCGGGCAGAGATAATTTTGACCTTCCGTTTTTACTCCCAATCACCTCAGCTCTTCCGTCTTCCTTGTGTAAAATAATCCGCTCACCAGTCGCTTCACCCCATTGATCATCTGACACCATTGCACCACCATCTAAAAGAAGTTCTCCACCCTTAGCATTCCAGATAAGATTTTCAGCAACACAGGACCGACCGGGCTGCGTAAGTTGTACCTTTCCTTTCGCATGGATTCGTAGAATTTTTCCGATTACCTGTCTGGATGAATTATCCTCCTCCCCTAAGTCAATAACCGCACGTTTGCAGGAAATCGTAACCAATTGTTTTCCGGAAAGATTGGCATCATCAAATTCCATTTCAATGTGTACATTTTCTTCGAGTAGAAACTTGTGCCGCCCCTTCCCCAGATCAACAAGTTCGAATTTTTTTGCATGGGCGAGAGTTGGAAATTTTCGCGATTCTTTTGAGTTTCGATTGGCAGGCGTTCTGTTTAGCTGATGTTCATTTTTTTCCTCTGGCATTTTTGGCCCAAGGGCAAAAAGGCTTCCCACTTCATCGGCAAATGTAACTTTGGCATCTTCCGAAAACTCCAGACGGTTCCTCGCACCTTTTTTTACTTCCTCAAATGACCATTGCCTACCCTCTGCCTCAAAACCATCTCCAGTCACAACCAAACGGTCTTTTCCAAATGCAGAACCAAGTTGAAGATCGAAAATACCACTTTCTGAATATGCTTCAGAAACGGGCCGATTTTTTTCCAGGATTCTCATCACTGGTTGTTTCGCTTTATATTTTTTATCTCCGAGTAGTTCCACCTCCTTTGCCTTAATTTCCCAATGCAAGCGGCCTTGATCATCATAAGCAGGAATATGTACCTCAAGGGCCCCAGGTCGGATACCCAGAACTGGTGGCAAAATACCAAAGAAGAACAATCCAATATAAATGTAACCGGTAAAATGGTGTACCTTAAGAACCTTCGGAAAATATGGCATAAGAATACTATGGGGCAGCCGTGCTGTTGTTCTCATTGGCCGGAGAATGGGGGCGGAAGCGTAATACGGTTCCGTTAATGCAGTAGCGCTTATCAGTTGGGGTATCAAATCCTTCGCCCTTGAATACATGGCCGAGGTGTCCATCACAGACTGCACATAAAACTTCGGTTCGGGGATAACCCAGTAAATAGTCCACCGAAGTTTTTACATTTTCCACTTTGGAAGGATCATAAAATGAGGGCCAACCGCAATGGGAGTCAAATTTTTCATTGGATGAAAATAGTTCGGTATCACAACCAACGCAGAAATAAACTCCAGTACCCTGTTTTTTAAATTCCTCATACACTTTCCCATTGGGGCGCTCTGTGCCCGCTTTACGCAGAATTCTGAATTGTTCGGTGGTGAGGACGGTTTTCCATTCCTCCTCAGACTTGACCACTGTTTTAGGATTATCAGTATCTTCACTCATCTTAAGTTTGCTTCTGCCCGAATTTGCAAAAACAAGCAACCCCACACCTGTGATCAAGAAAGCACAAAAAACCCATTTTAGTGAAAACTTTCTCAACGCACAGCCAATCATTTATGGTCACTCTAAGATGAAGGATATTCGGACTATTGCCCCAACCTTTCTGCAATACTGGCATCATTTGCATAGGTAATGGCAGATTCCTTAGTGATGATACCATGCTGATGAAGAAAGAGTAAATGCTGTTCCATCGTAAGCATTCCCTCTCTCGATTGTGTTTCCATGGCCGAGTAAACCTGCTGCCAGTTACCGGTTCGAATTAAATTTCCGATTGAGGGTAAATTCTTCAACACTTCCATGACAAGAATACGCCCGGCAGCATCCTGCCTCGGCACCAGTTTTTGACTGAGAACATAGGATAAACTAAAAGAGAGTTGCAGGCAGATGAATTTTGACTGTTCGGCAGGGAACATATCTACGATCCGGCTTAATGCACCCTTTGCGTCACGGGTATGCAATGTGGAAAAAACAAGGTGTCCGGTTTCGGCAGCACTTAGTGCGAGGGTTGCGGTTTCAGTATCCCTGATCTCCCCAACAAAAATAATGTCTGGATTTTCACGAAGGGCACTTTTTAGTCCACCGGAAAAACTGCTCACATCCTGACCAACCTGCCGCTGAGACACCATCGAACTTTCATTTTTAAAGATGAACTCAACGGGATCTTCCAATGTAATAATACGAGCCTTCCGGTTTAAGTTAATATGATTTATGAGAGATGAAATTGTAGTGGATTTACCACTGCCAGTAACTCCGGTGACCAAAACTAGTCCACGCTTCAAGCCCGTAATTTCTTGCCAAATTGCCTCCGAGGGTAATCCAACTTCCTGAATTGCCGGAATCGTGGAGGAAAGAATCCGCATGACAAAAGCCAGTCCATCCCTATCTCGGAAGACATTCAGGCGGAAATTCACTCCCTGCTCCAGCCACTCGAAAGCGGTATCTACATCCATAGGACTATCGGGGTCAGAAACCTGGGCGAGTTGCTTTTCGCTTAGTAAAATCTTGAGCATGTGAAGCATGGCCTCATCAGTAACCGGTGTTCCTTTGGAAACGGGGAGCAATTCATCATCAGTCCGGAAACTTATGGCTAAGCCGATCTTCACATGCATATCAGATACCCGACTGAAATTTCCGCTTTTTTTCTCGGGATCCAAAAACATTCCAAGAATCTCAGCAAAACTAAGCCGTTCGAGACCTGCACGATAAAATGGCACACTTAATAGATCCTCTTCGCTCATATAAACCATACAATGCTACCGTGTTTGAAATTCTTCAAGACAACTTCTCGAAAATTTGCTTCGTCAATGCAGAGCTAAACAAGTAGAAATTTGCATTGCAAACCGCCCAATTATCCAAAAAAAGGGATTATTGCCATGAAAGTTCACTTTAAAGGAACTAGGGGTTCCCTACCCGTTTCCCTCACCGCTGCTGAAGTAAAGGATAAGGTCATATCCGCCTTACTTGCTGCCCGCGGAAAAGATCTGCGTTCCGAGGGGCAGATTCGAGAATTCGTTGAAAAAACCCTTAAGTTTCGCACGAGTTCCAGCTGGGGAGGTAATACTTCCTGCGTGCACATCGAAACAGGGTCTCCTGATTACATGATCATGGATGGTGGTTCTGGCTTACGTGCTCTGGGTAAAGATATCATTAATAGTGGTCAGGCAGGACTAACTTTTCATATTTTTCTTTCCCACTTTCACTACGACCACATTCAGGGAATCCCCTTTTTTGCCCCCGCTTATTTTCCCTCCAACAGTGTGGTATTCCACGGTGGGCACCGTGAGATTGAGAAATTTCTACGCCGTCAAATGGAGGAACCATTCTTCCCTATTAACTTTGACACCTTGGGTGCTAACATTTCATTCGAAGAGCACAGTCCAGGTGATGTCGTCAAAGTATGCAATTCAGAAGTCACCCTTTTTAAACAAAACCATCCTGGTGATTCCTATGGCTACCGAGTAGAGGCAAATGATAAAATTTTGGTGTACTCGACTGACTGTGAGCATAAGAACGATGCCCACGGGAAAGATTACCCCTACATTGACTTTATCCGCAATGCGGACCTGCTTATTTTTGATGCTCCATACACTCACAGTCAATCAATTGGAAACCGGGAGCACTGGGGACATTCAAGCAATGTTATGGGCGTAGAATTGGCCGCGCGTGCTGATGTAAAAAAACTGGCAATTTTTCATCATGATCCCAACGCCACCGATGAGCAAATTTCTGAATTTTTCTCACACACCAAAAAATTTCTTCAGGGCACCAGGCATGCAGTGCGTGAATCCATCCCTGGTATCCCAGGGGCTCCATCACCAAGAGGCTTCCCCAAGGAAGTAATTTTTTCCTACGATGGCTTAAGCCTGAACCTTTAAATCATTCATGTCTTCGCTTAATTCCTCCGCAGGCGATTTACCTAAACGCCTCGAAAAATCAGCAATTAACGAACTTCCACTGATTAGATTTCAGGGATCTATTCTGATGGCCGAGGATGCAAAATCTTTCAAAAAGTTTGCTGACCGGTTAACCAAACAAAAAATTCTAGGTTTTGACATCGAGTGCAAACCAAACTTCAAACGCGGACCTAATAATCCACCTGCCTTGCTTCAGATTGCCACCGCAGATCAGGCATTTCTTTTTCGGCTTTACCCAGTAATGCGTCTTGGCCCACTGAAAAAAATCCTTGAAAATCCAGCGATTATAAAAACTGGAGTCGCAATCAAGGATGATGTTTACAACCTTAAAAAAATTGAGGAATTTGAAGCTGCCGGCTTTGAAGATCTCGCTCCGCTTGCTCAGTCCCTTGAAATTGAACAAACCGGCCTGCGTAATTTAACCGCCATCTTTTTTTCCCACAGATTATCTAAATCTGCCCAGTTATCTAATTGGCAGAAGAGACCCCTTTCCACATCCCAGATGAACTACGCCGCAACCGACGCTTGGATAAGTCGGGAACTCTACCTTATTATGAAGGCAAGAATTGCAGCTCAACCGGTAAAGAAAAAAAGGTCACGATCCTCGGGCAAAAACTCCTCCGTTAGCTCATAGGCAGTCATGGCACCATGAATTCGTAACCGGTCAGACAGGTTGGGGTTGGATGGCCGGGGAAAAACAAACTCTCTTTCGATTAATCCATCGGGACGCAAATCACTGTGAGAGCTTATAAAAAACGCCTCCGGCTCGAGGGTTCTTTTAATTTCTCTTTCCACTTTTAATTTGTAATCAACCCCGGGAAGTATGCAGTCCTCAATTCCGCAGGCCAGCAGGCATAGTAATTCATCGGGTTCGTCCTCAAGGTAAGTTAGGATATCCATTTCCACTACTTTCCTGGGAATTCTGAGTTTCTCAGGTAATTGTTCCTCCACATAAGCCCGTTGAGCAATTTCCTGTTTGTCCGCGTAAAACGGCTCCACTGCCACAAAATTTTTCGCCCCTGCATGAGCTGCCAGTGCGTATCCGTATGGCATCATACCCGCTCCAATTTCCACTACCCTTCGCCCTTTCATTAATTGATGCAAAAACGTACCACCGGGCAACAAGCTCCACTCAAAAAGAGCACGGGTAAACTCGCCACCGGGAGCGGCAAACCCAGTTCCAAGACCACGGGAAACCTGCAATCGCTCCCGCCAGTCCCGTGAGCTTAGGCCATCAAATTGTTCAACCACGGGATCAATTCACCCGGATCAGCATTGCCTCAATTAGTTCAAGCAGGAACTGAGTTTCTCCCCCTACCTGCCTGACTGCATTTAGGGCATCTTCAGTATGTGATTTCGCAAGTTCACGGGCTTTGGTTTCCCCGAGCATATTTACCCAGGTCATTTTTTTATTTCTATTATCATTACCAGCATCCTTTCCGAGTTCCGCTGAACTGGAGGTAACATCAAGCAGGTCATCAACTGCCTGGAAAGCGAGTCCCAGTGATCTTCCGGCATTCTTCATCAGGTCAAGCATCGGGATGTCATCACCCTTTTTTCCGAGCCGAAATCCCATCACGAGAGACGCCTCGATCATCGCCGCGGTTTTATTTTGATGGACATAGGCAAGGATCGCTTCATCTGGTTTTTGGCCTTCGGCCAACAAGTCCTCCATCTGCCCGCCAACAAGGCATTCACTGCCCGATGCCCGTGCCAGGGAATTGATCAAGCTAAGAGCAATTTCAGGGTGATCTGCATATTCAGTTGCTAATTTTTCGAACGCCAGCGGAATCAAGGCATCGCCGGCAAGAATTGCAGTCGCTTCATCAAATGCCCGGTGGCAGGAAGGTGCACCTCTTCGGAGGTCTGAATTATCCATCGCCGGCAAATCATCATGAATGAGGCTATAGGTATGGATAATCTCAAGGCAAATTGCCGCGGGTACGGGATCCAAATCACCAGGGAAAAGTTCATGAGCGGCAAGTGCAAGAACTGGACGCAATCGCTTCCCACCAGCCTGGAGACTGTAATTCATTGCCTCGTGCAAACGTGCGGGCCGGGTGGCTGAACTAGGAAGGTCAGAGACCATCCGTTCATTGATCAGTTGCTGGAAAGATTTTAATTTTTCGGAGAAACTCATGGCTTGCGGAGAATAGGAAGCATGGCATCATGTTATG